>OBEQ010189665.1_pt1 | contig 30954 bp, 25 predicted proteins | sample 1670901 | NCBI WGS metagenome assembly OBEQ01 (sample SAMEA104232315, study PRJEB22302) | groundwater metagenome | biome: forest; feature: aquifer; material: groundwater | place: USA | collected 2011-08-07 | depth 5.4 m | reverse complement strand
AGGTGCAACCAATGTTACGGTATAATTGCCAAGCGTATTTTAGGTCACAACTGGATTTTGAAGTGTAGAAGTCGATGGTGTTCCTCCTGCAAAAGTCCATGACCAAGATGTTGGATTTCCAGCAGCTTGATCTGTAAATGTCACCGTATTACCTATAGCGACAAATGTTGAAGAAGCAACGAAATTAGCTATCGGAGCAGAACCACTCGTAATAACCGTTATGTAATTTGTTTTGACTTCGATATCTGAACTTCCAATTCCGTTTGTTGCCGTTAAAGTTGCGTTATAAGTCCCAGCTGTATTGTAGGTTACATTCGGATTTTGTTGCGTAGATGAAGAAGGAGTTCCACCAGGAAAAGACCATGACCAGGAGTTCGGACTTCCTGTAGATTGGTCAGTATAATGGATAACTCCTCCTTGAACTACTTGTGTGGGAGAGGCAACAAAATTCGCAAGTACTGTTGGGCAAGCCGCCAACGCAGTATTTAATTGGGCTAATGTATATTGGTCTACAACTTTTGTCTTTTTATCACTTCCGCAAATCATTATCATTGTTGGATAATAGCCAATTTGGTATGCTGTTACTACTGAAGTTCCGTTCGGAGCGTAGGTTGGAATAATCGGATATGGAGTTCCAGAAACCCAGTCTCCTTGTGATCCAGCTCCTCCATTGAGTTGAGCCAATGTTCCTCCTTGTGCTTCGATAAACAGAACCATTGCAGTATTATCCCCACTTGGTCCGTGTTGAGCGTAAAATGATTCGAGTGTTCCTGCCACATGATAATTGTAACAAGGTCCGCACCATACAGCTGAAAAATCGATAACGACCGTTTTGCCTGCGTTCAAATACGTGTAAAGATGTTGTGTGTTTCCATTGATATCCACTAATGTGAAATCTGGTGCAATTGTTCCATCTGTTAATTGAGATTTTGCAGAGAAGCAAAGCAAAATAAACAGGGCTGTTGCGAGTTTAATTAGTAATAAGTGTTTCATAACATTCTAATTTTTAGCGTTTAATATTTCATCAAACATATAAAACTTTAATTTATGAAAATGGGGGAATGTATAAGTGCGGGTGGTTTTTGTATTGGCGTATTGAATTACAGATTATAAATTACAGATTGCAAATTACAGATTGCAAATTGAAGATTACAGACTGAAAAACAATCATTTAATTAGGGGAAATAAAATTTCTTACTTCATTATCCCAAATGGAAACAAAGCATAATTACCATTCATCATTCCTTTATACTTTTTTTCTAACTTTTTATTAGATACATTAAGTGCAATCGAATACAAATAGCCATAAACCACGTATTTATGAATTGAAGTTAATGGGGTTATTGAGATTTTATTGTCAATTTGTTCTAACGAAAGTTTCGCTTTTTCATTTAACTCTTCCATTGTTCCACCGAAATAATTTTCATTGACTCCAAATGAATCTAAAATTATTTTTAATTCAATAAGGTATTGAATGATTGAAACTTTTGGAAGGTTATTTTGTAATTCGGTCAATAATTCGATTTCTCCACCCCATTTAGGTTCAATTGCATTACAATAATGTAAATATGGCCAAAGAATATTTTTATCTTTCGAAATTGCTTTTTGAAAACATTCATGAATCAATTCAGTTTCTCCCATTCCCATATATAGACGAATCAATCTTGAATTTACTTCAGAAATTAATTTCGAAGAAGAACTTACTGAATTTAGTTGTTCTAAACTTAATTCTAGAAATTCAAAAAATTGATTTGCTTTTTTTTCTGAAACTTTATTTGCTGTAGCTCCCGTTCTCACTACCCATGCTTCATGCAAAAAATGTACCCCTAAACAGAGTTTTACAACATTTTGATCATTACAAGCTTCCATCCATTTAGTGAAATAAGTTTTATCAAGTGTCAATGCTAAATGATCGATGGTTTGAGTTAAATTATCAGAATTGAGTTGAAGAATTAAAAATTCTAGTTCTTCATATTTCTTTTGAAGTAGTAATTCTCTTGCATCTTTTGCTTCAACCAAACCAAAAGAATAATCTATTTTTGGTTCTTTTTTAGATTTTAAAGTTAAACGTAAAAGATACACAATTACTGCTACGATTAGTATTGATACTATTGTTGATCCCATTTTATTGTGTGTTTAAAAAAGTAAAAATAAACATTTAAATAAAATTAAGGTTGTAAAAACCTAAAAGATTAAAACTTTAAAACCTTTCTACAAATTCCCAATAGCCACCACCAACTCAGCATACTTCCTTGATGAAACCATTGCTTCCGAATGAATTAAATTTGGCAATATCATTTCGAACCATGTGTTATAACTATCCCCCCCAGAATAACAAGTATATTCCAAAAAATCAAATCAATATCTAAAAGTTGTCTGGCCATAAGTACTCGAATAAAGAAATGACAAACATGAAACTAATCTATTTCTAAAATATTCATTTTTTCTTCTTAAAAATTGAATTTAATTCACTTTGTTTATAGGTTGTTGATGAATGTTGATTTCCACGTTCTATAGTATTAACACAATTACCATATGAGTCAATTTCTAGTTCTACTATATCGTAGCAAAGGTGAGATCCTGTAATAAGATGCACTAAAGCCAAAATTTTACCATTTTCTTCTTTCATTCCTTCACCATCCAAACATATTTTTTTGTCTTTTGCAGAATAAGTCCATTCCTCATTAAAATCCTGACTTAATTTTAAAATTTTAATTTCATTTTCTACTTTCCAATGTGCATTATAATTCCCTAAATTACTAAGTAATAAAACCAAATCATCTTTGACCTTTTGAAAATCTATTACATAAAAATCGTTGATTACATAATAATTCGTCGAAAAATATTTTCCTATTTTAATCAACAAATAAAATAACCTAGCATCTCTATAGCTTTTCTTTTGCTGTACAAGAAATATATCTTTATCAATTTTTTTAATATTATATAATTTTGATGGTTTATAAAAAACATTTATCGGAATTTTTGCCAACATATGAAAGTTATTGGGTCTTATATTCCCAGTTTTAACATCGATCATTTTGTCTCCCAAAATTGTATCTAATGGATTTACTATTTCAATAGTTGAAGGAGAGTCTACCGTTTTTGAGTCATTTTTAACGTCTGTCGAGCAACTAAATAGTAATAATAGACTCAAAACAAAAAATGATATTCCGTTACAATAAAATGAACTACCTCTAAAATTACTATCGTTGCAGTTTTTTTTACTTAATTCGTCTTTTTTCAGTTTCATATAAAAAATAATTATTGCTTGTCACTGAACTATAAATTGAACCATTTTTAAATTTCTTTAATTACTCTATATATTACAGTTTTCTATAAACTATCATTTTATAACTAGAAAAATAAATATCTAAAAGTTGATTTATCATTTTTTTCCAGATTTGGATTCAGCGCCTTTTTGTATTTTTTCGTTTAGCACTAGAACTATTGCTTCTTCCAAACTATCAAGCGGAATAACATCAGTACTCCAACCGAATGGATAAGTAGTATGTGAACCTGTTTCTTTATTCTTTTCACAAAGTAAATGTTTAGCTCCGTCTTCTGTGAATTGAATTGTTTTTTCTACAAGAAATGTTCTTTCAACTTTATCTCCTGCTTTAGACAATAAATAAACTTTAAAAGAAAGATCTAACGTTTCATTGGGATCAACTAAGTATTTGTAAACTACTACTTTTTGTTCATTCCATTCGAATTCATCAATTGCAATATTTTTATAATCCATATCTTGTTGAGAAAGCTCATTCTTCTTATAGGCAACTTTCATCTTTTCGAATATTAAATCTGCTTTTTGGTATTCTTTCCCACTATTGTACGCTTTAATCAATTTTGGATAAATCGAATACTCTTTTGGATTAAGTTCTATCAATTCAGCATAAGCGATAGCTGATTTCACATAATCTTTTGTATGAGTATATTCAAGTTTACCAATAGATTCAAGAGTTTCTAAATAATAATCATTGTCTTTTGGTACGCTATCTAAAGCAATATAATACAGAGACAATGCTTTCGTGAATTCGTTTTTTCCATGGTTAATATATGCGACCCAAAAGAAAGGTTCTCCGTATGTATTGGGTAATTTTATAGCTTGTTCAAAAACGTCTAAAGCCTCATCTTCCTTACCTTGATAATTAAAAATCAGACCTTTCTGGTTCATATATTCTTGGTTCGAAGGTTCTCTTACTAATGAAATATCAATTTCCTTCATTGCGTCATCATACTTTTTTAAATAACAAAGCGAAAGTCCTTTGTAAAAATGAACCGATCCATCATCAAGACCTTTAGAAATAGCTTTATCATAACATTCAATTGCTTTCTTATCGTTTTCGAGACGGAAAAATGCATACCCAATATAGTACAAGTCCTCACTCGTTAATTTATTTGATTTTTTCTCCAATTTGATTAGTTCTTCAAAATTACCTTCACTGAAAAGTTCTAAAGTCCTCTGACTATAAGTACTAGAATTGATTGAAGAAATGATAAAAAGTAAAAAGAGTATCGATTTCATTTTGATTTAAGTTTAAAAATAACACCTAATATTTTGAGAATCATTTAAATTCTGAACACTAAATTAATGTTTTTTTTTTAGAATAGAGTGTTTTACAGATTTCCATGTTTCTTTTTTACTCTCAATACCCAAGTATCACTAATAATATCGTATAATGTCCTTTGATATGGTAACCAAATGGTAACAAATCCAAAAGGGATCAATCTACAAATTGTTCTTAGAAAAACTTGTTTTAAAGTTGGTTTTAATTCATTTGAGTCAAAAACTCTACACTTATTAAAAAATTTACCTAAAGTTAAATTGAAATAACTTTCACATATAAAATAATACAAAAAATAGACTAAAACTAAAACGATTGTATTTAATGATTTCGGTTTATCATTCAAACTATGAAAAAACAAATCATTAATTTTAGACGAATAAATTTTTGCTGTCAAAATGATGAATATAAAATCTACAAAAAAATGCCTAACTCTGTCCATAAACTTGGTTAAATTATCAATTCGAAAATCTTCAAACCTTATGTTTTCACTTTCTGTATCGTCTAATAAATCATCAATTTCTTTAATTATTGATTTAAAACATTTAGTATTCTCATCTATTGGTTTATTTGATAAAATCTAATAACGGGTAGTAACCCTCAGAATTATTTGGTAACACTAGTTTAATAACTTTATCAACTTTTTTGTGTGAACCACGTTGCACTTTAGCATTATGAAATGAAAAAAGAAATTTATGAAAATCTTTAGAAGCGCCGTAAGATCCTAATTCTGTGAATTTTTCATTGAATAAAATAGTTCCAATATATTTAAATATTTTTTTATTCTTTATTAAGCTGTCTGATACATAATCGCCATCAAACAATAATTCAGTACCTTTTTCATTTAAAGAACTAGAAATTTCTCTTCCAAAAAGTTTAAGATTTTTCAATTTTGGCTTTTGTTTTAAAGTACTCGAATGATAATTCGTATAAAGAACTGAATACCATAATCCTTCTTCATCTTTTTGGCTGTCAAAAACAATTGCCATACCACAACTATTGCTGTCTATAGGAAATAGTAAACAATCACCTTTTTTATATAATAGTCTCTTTTCATTTATTAAAACCCTTTTTTTCAATTGGATATCTGTATTACCTATACAACCAATTAGCATTGTTAACAGTAAAATTATTATTGTGTATTTCATATCTCAGTATTTGAAACTAATCTAAAAAGTTTCATTAAAACATTATTTTTCATTTTCCATTAGTTTGTAAAACTAGTTCTTTTTCAAGCTTATAAAACAATTGTCCTGAAAGTTAGGTTTATTCTTGGCTTTTTGATCAACTTAGTGGGTGGTAATCGATGAAGCCAATTTGATTGTGTTGTGTCTTTCATGACCAACAGACTTCCGTGTTCTAATACAATTGAAACGATTTCTTTGGATTCCTTGTGCTTGAAAGCAAATTTTCGCTCTGCTCCAAAACTCAAGGAACCAATTGCTCCATTTTACTTTAAATAATTGTTTTAAGCTATTATCTCCCATAAGCTAACCACAGCTTATGTTCTTCAACAAATTTTTCTAGCTCAATTTTGAATTCATTTGGTAACTTATTTTCTTCGGTTCCATTTTCGAATTCGAAGTCGTTTCTACTCCAAACAATATTTCCTCGATAATTATGATAGAAAAATAAATCGTCCAGATTTTCAACTTCTTTCATGTTGGAGTTTTTTAATTTTATAGTAGATAAAACTTCTCTTAACCAAGGATAGTAAATAGAATAGCTAGGTGTTTTGGCGTTAGAATCTTTATAAAAGCCAATGGAAATTTGCCTGGTATCAGATAATAAACTATTCAAGTTAAAGAAAAAGTCCTCTTTAATTTCAATTCTATTAAAGTCCCAAGTGCTGAACTGACTCTTAAGTATTTCCATCGAATCCTGAGGGATTTCATGTCTTAATGATCCTAATGGCTCATACAGAAATATTTTTGAATTCTTATCAAACACATGTTCAACTAACATTCTAAAATCAACTTGTTTAAATAGCTCAGGCTCATTAATAGATGATAATTGTCTCCAAACTCTTTGAGAATAGACCACTTCTCTCTCCTCAACAAATGTATATGGAATAAAGGATTTACTGTTTTTATTTAATGAACTTTCAGGAAACTGTTTAAATATCTCATTATATGTTTTTACAGTGATTGGAAATAAAAAATCGCAAATTTTATTGTTGGTATACATTCTACGAACTTGTAAAATTCCATTTTCATCCCAAATTGACCAAATCCCAACTCGTTGTCCATCGGAAAATGATCCCAGTACTTTTATTTTTCCGCTTGTATATTTTTCGCAATATACTCCTTCCAAATGATTGTTTATTATACCGAAACTAATATCCTGATCATTAATAGACAATGTGTCTTTATGTATATTTTTTAATCTTTTAATAATTCTAAATCCAATAAATCTTGAAGAGCTGTCCTGATATTCATATTGAAAAGTTCTATATGGAGTACCTAATTTATAATTCATGTGGTATGAAGCGCCATAGATAACTTTTCTTTTCAAAGAAGGAGGATCGTCAGTTCTTGCATAGTAGGAATAATTTATTGTATTCCTAAAACCAAGCATGCTTTCATCATAAGTATTTAAAGTCCATGATTCTAATTCACTTAAGTTATCTAGACCATATAAATTCGTAAAAGCAATCATTTCAGATAGTAATGGAAGTTCATATTCATATCCAATATTCAAAGAAGATACTGATCTATTTAGCCATTTACAATAATTTAAAGCAACAGTCCAAGAAACTCCAGGCATTGGTTTATTTTGTAATGCTGAATCTGAAAATATCATGTTGACTAAATCGTTTGTGATTTTACTAGAACTGGGTAATTGAGATTTGTAAAATCTGTCAGTTGAGTCACTTTTTACTGATTCAAGATATATTTTAAACTCTTTTACAGTTATCAGATTTGAAATGACGAAGGACTGAACCTTTTCATTTCTAGACGATTTATTGTTAGTTATAACAGTTATAGTCGTATCGTTTACTGGATAAAATTGAGAGAATACTAATTGTGTCGAAAAAAGAAATAATAGAATTAAATGAAATTTCATAGATGGTATATTTTTGATTTTGTTTAACATACTGGTATAATGATATAACTTATGTTTAGTAACATTAATAATACTATTTTTTTATTTTCTTAAAAATGGGAATCATTGATAATAGCGTTCGGCATTCGGGATCTCTTGAATTAGTTTGTCTCAATATATTGTTCCCCAAATAATATTTACTGTTGTTTATATTTATTTTAAAACATTTCAATATTTACAACTCAATTATTTAGCTTTTAAAGCGAAACATTTAACTTTTTTTGATTGTATCTCGTTTTTAAATTTATTCAATAGTAGAATTAAATTATTACTACTCTCATTAGACTTTAAAGAAGCTTCATCTATTTTAATATTATACTCAATTCTCACAAAATACTTTCCTATATCACAAAATTGTATATCACTAACATTGATTAAAATACCATTAAAAACTTTTGTTTCATTTGGATAAATAATAAAAAAATCCTCATTATCTATATTTTCAATGTCCGAAATAGACATTATAGGTCTTGCAACTTCTTAATCTAAACATTTTTTGTTCGATTCAAGACTCATTTTATAAGGATAATTAGTCAATTGAGGATAGATTGGAACAGAGCCTTGATAATGATTCTCAAAAAATATATTTTGTGGTTTAATAAGATATAAGGTATCTTTTGATGTATTTACAAACTCTAAATCAATAATAATTTTTGATGTTCCTATTTCATAATTAGCTTCTTTAACTTTTAATTTTACAGTATTTTGTTGTCCAAAAAAACAGCTACTTTTAATCAGAATTATGAAAAAAAGTAAAATAGTATTATAATTCATAAATTTATTTTTAATTTGTGTTATCGTAATTCTACACGAAACAAAACGCATTTCACCTCAAAAATATGTAAAATCAGGCAATTAGCGAAAGTTCTATAAATTTTCAATTCCTCAACCCATCTTTTGAATCTACAACAAAAATAATTCTATTAAACGAATTAAACAATAGATACAACTTCCTATTGATTCAATTAATTCAGGAAAAACCTACAAATTCCCAATAGCCACCACCAACTCAGCATACTTCCTTGATGAAACCATTGCTTCCGAATTGTCTTTCATAATCAACACTCCTCCTTCTCGTTTTTCCAACCGATCAATCATTGAAAGGTTTACCAAATGGGAATGATGAGATCTGAAAAAGCCGTAAGGTGTTAACATTTCGTCGTATTCTTTTAAAGGTTTTGACATGATGACTGGCTTCTTATTCAACAAAGTGAATGTAGTATAATTGGCATCGGATTCACACCTGATAATCTCATTTATTCCGACAATGTGAATTTTATCTTGGGTATTTAAAACGATCTTTTTAGAATCTCTCGTCAATTGACTAAAATTGTCGATTAGGTTGTCAAATTTTAAACTTTCATTACTTGCATTTAATTGTTCTGTTGATTTATCGAGTGCATTGACAAGATCTTCAGGAATAATCGGTTTTAATAAGTAATCAATCGCACTATACTTGAAAGCTTGAATCGCATATTGATCAAAAGCAGTAATGAAAATAACTTTAAATGTTAAAGGCATTAATTGTTTTAAGAGATCGAAACCTGTTCCTCCTGGCATTTTAATATCGAGTAAAACGACATCGGGTTTTAATGTACGGATTAGCTCTTTTCCTTCGTCGATATTTTCCGCTTCTCCAATTACATTAGCGGTCGGACAATACATTTCCAAAATACTTTTTAACGAATTTCTGACTCTTTTTTCGTCATCAATTAAAATTATATTCAGCTGTTTCATTTCTTTCAGTTAAATGGGGATTGAAAATTTCACTTCTGTTCCAGTTAATTCATTTTTATTGCTTGATATATCAGAAATTGAAAAGGTTAATTTCTTTTTTTTCGTTTTGTTTAATAATTCTAATCGTTCACTCGTAATTTTCAATGCCATTATCTCTAATTGTAACATGTAAATTAGATTGAATTATTTCAAACAGAATAGACACTTCTCCCCTACTCTTACTTCCTCTAAATCCATGTTCAATGGCGTTTTCTATAAATGGTTGTAACAACATCGGTGGAATTAAAACCTCTTCCGGAATTATGGTTTTATCAAATTCAATCGTATAATCCAACTGATCGTCTAGGCGCATTTTTTGAAGTGATAAATAATAATTTAAAATTTCAATTTCTTTGTCTAAGGTGATGAATTCGGAGGCTGAGTTTTCTAAAATCAAGCGCATTAATCTGGAAAATTTTGACAAATAAACGCCTGCTATTTTCGGTTCATGTTCATAAATGAAACTTTCAATACTGGCCAACGAATTAAAAATAAAATGAGGATTCATTTGTGTTCTCAATAACTTTTGTTCGAATTGCATGGCTAATTGTTGTGCTTTGATTTTATTCTGCCTGAAAATCAAAATCCCAACAAAGAAAAGAAGAATAAAAAAACCTATTAGACCAAAAATCAAATAGCGATTATTAGAAATGGATAAAGCTTGAATTTTATTCTTCTGAATCAACGATTTATTTTCGATAATCTTCTTTTCAGAATCGTACTTCGCTGTCATTTCTAACATTTGATTCGTACTACTTTCAGAAATAAGCGAATCCTTAATTTCGTTGTACAATTTCTGGTATTTCAAAGAATTTTTAAAATCCGATTTCTTCTCAAAAAACGTTGACAACGAATTGTAAACTTCCTTTACTCCATTTTTATGACCAATGGCACGAAAAAGAAATAAAGCTTCTATTAAATTTTTATTTGCTTAATCAAAATTGTTCAAATCCAAATACGTACATCCAATGTTAATTTTACAAAGCGCTATCTCTTTTTTATCTCCTGTTTTTAAAGCTACTTTTAAAGATTTAGAATAGTAATTCAGCGCTTTATCAAACTCACCTTTCATCGAATAAACAATTCCAATGCTTGTACAGGTGTGAGCTATTCCAGGTTGATTATTTAGGCCTTCATCTATTTTCATAGATTTAAAGTAATATCCTAAGGCTTTTTCAAATTCTCCTTTCGATCGACAAATTATTCCAGCGCCAAATGATGACTTACTGATTCCTTTTTTATCTCTCAATTGTTCACATAAACTTAAGGATTTCAAATAATTTTCGAGCGCTTTTTTATTATCCCCTTGTTCTCTATAAATATTTGCTATGTTATTATACAAATAAGCTACTCCGATTTTATCTCCAATTTGTTCACTTATTTTAAACGCTTTCAAATAGTTATCGAGAGACTCTTGATACTGACCTAATTCTAAATAAACAATTCCTACTTGCCGAAAGGAATTTGCCATACCCAAATTGAATTTTAATTTTTGAGAAAGTTCAAGCGCTTCTTTTGCAAACTTTAAACTTTTATCATTTTCACCTTTATCATTTAATTTATCTGATAATGATATAAGTAAATCAACTTTAGATGTGTCTTCTTTTGATATTTTGATTTTTGATTGAAGAGAACGTATATCATTTTGCGCATTCGAAAATGTACAGCATAGTATAGAAAAAACGATTAAAATGCAACGATGAATTTTTATCATTTTTAAATGTAAGAAAAAAATGAATAAGAATGTTAATTATCAGGGTAAACGCATTTAAAATCGTAGTAAAATATACGATTTACTTTTGTTCTAACACATTTAGCTGTTTTAATCGTTTGATTTACAGTTTTTTTGGTTGCACTTTGAGTAAGGATAGGTTTCAACCTATCCCCATTTAATCATCTGCCGTACAACCACCCCAACTTCGTTGGGGTGGTGAATTGTGTGTGTGATTTTATAGGTGAGCTAAAGCTCACCCTTACTCAATAATCTTGTACCTAAAAGAGTTTAAAATTCGCCATATATTTATTAAAAAAGGTTTCATTTTTATTTAATATTCTAAATGAGTTTGCCTTGTGTTAATTATGAATCCTTTTATTAAAACAAACCGCTAACAATACCTTAATAAAATAATATTAATTTTAAAAATAAAATATTATGTTATAATATTAAATAAATATTATACATTTGCGGCGGTTATTATTGTATCACTATTTGATAATTAGTAACCGAAGCATATTATAAACTATACTATAACTAACAGCATGAAGGCTTTTTTAAAAGAAACCTGTGTTAAAAATCTACTATTTTTAAGTAGTTTTTTTATACTACAATCTACTTCATTATACGCTTTAACCTATACAATGGGTATTTCTGGAGCACAATCTGCAACTGTCAGTGCAACGTCAACATCCCCAGACAAGTTTTATGATCAAGGAGGTGTCTCAAGTAATTATTATCTAAATCTCAACGCTACTTACACCTTTAATTGTGCAGCTGGACAATACGTTAGAATGAAAGTAAATTCAATTGCAATGGAAAGTGGATGGGATTATTTCAAAGTTTATGATGGAACAAGTACTTCAGCACGATTAATTAGTCAAGGCTCTTTTACCGGAACTGTCTCAACTGCATTTATGTACGTTTCAACAACCGGAAGTTTGACGGTTGAATTTTATTCGTCAGATGATTATGGTGTTGATACAGGATGGGACATTGATGTGTGGGTAGATTCAAATCCTGGTCAGACTTGGGATGGCTCTACAAGTACCGAATTTAGCACAGCTTCCAATTGGGAAGGAGATGTTTTACCATATAATTATTTCACAAGTGTTTACATCCCTTCTGGCTTAACAAATTATCCAGTCATTTCTAACACAACTTCTCCTGCCTATTTATTTGATTTAAGAATTGCTACAGGCGCATCTATGAATTATAGTTCAACTTTGTCTGGTCACGGATTATTTTCGAAAGGAAACTTGGTCATGAATGGAACTTTTAATCATTCGGCAACCTTCTTTGTACAAATTAACGGAGGAACAATAACTGATTATGCAACTATATCGGGAACTGGAAATATCAGTTCAATATTCCTTATAGTTGGGTATAATCGACTTTCCTATTACAAATTACTCAATTCAATTTCGATTCTTGACATCGATTTAAGTGCCAATTATGGAGCTTCGACAGTTGACATGAATGGTTATGATTTATCCACTTACTATGTTTCAATCCCTGTTAACACCTCTTTTTTACAAAAAACGGGCACGCTATCGATAGAGCAAAATAGTGCATCAATCAATGATGTAGCTTTCGATGAAGGAACTGGGACCACTTATTTTAGTTCAGGAACAATTTATGTAGCGGGTAATCAAACAATTCCATCCATAACGTATTATAATTTAAAAATTAGAACAAACAATACAAAAACAGCAACAATAGGAACGGGAACACTTGTTTCAGTCAAAAATAATTTAACCATTTTAAATCCAAGTACGGCCGGAGGAATAGCAACGAATACATCGAATGAAATAACTGTCGGAGGAAATTTTTATCTCGGAACAACAGGAAATGCATTGACATTGAATATGCCTTATCCAATTTACAGATCTATTGGTTTAGGAACTTTAACAATGGGAAATGTTTCAGCACACGCTATTAACATAACTTATGCAAATACAACAATTTACGCTATTTCAGGATTTTCTCCACCCGTTTTTTACGGAACAGTTACATTCAACAGTTCCAGTGATCAAAGAATAATTCCTGCTACTTCTTATAATAACCTCACATTTAACGGAACTGGTATCAAAACATTTTACGATAACACTTTAGTCAATGCGAATACGACAATTACAGCTGGAACAGTAAATTCCAATTCGTATAACCTTATTTTAAAAGGGAATTTTACAAATAGTGGTACTTTTAATGCTACAACTGCCAATGTTACATTTAGTGGAACTTCAGCACAAACTATTTCAGGAAGTTCAGTCACTTCATTTTACAATGGAATTATCGCCAACACTTCTGGAGATGTAACGCTTGGAATAAATTCAACTATTCAAAATTCATTAACCTTAACATCTGGAAAATTCATCACTCAAGGCTACACATTGTCCATCGGCACAAATCTTTTAAATGGTTCAATTACGGGAGGAAGTTCTTCCAGTTACATTGTAGCTTATGACAACAGTGGAACAATTGGATATGTGAAAAATTTTGTTAATTCAACTGCAAACTATTCATTTCCAATCGGTGACGCGACAAATTTCACACCTCTAACGTTGACATTAAATTCAGGAACTCTTTCTTCAGCAGACATAACAGTTTACACGAAACCAATTAAAATTACAGGATTAGACCCTACTATTACAGATTATGTCAACCGTTTTTGGGATGTTTCTCCAACAGGAATTACTTTGCCAAATTATTCAGTACAATATACCTATGCAAATAGCGATATCGTTGGTTCAGAAACTGGATTTGTTTCACTAAAAAAGAGCGGAGCAACTTGGAATAATCCTTCTTATGGATCATTTTCATTTTCAACTATTCTATCTACAGGTTCTTTCACTTCAACGACAAATACTTTTGTGTGGAATGGAATAACCACCTTCAGCTTATTCGGTGGTGCCACTCCAGCAATAATTCTTCCAATTGAATTACTTGCTTTTAAAGGAGAAAAAGGAACAGTAAGCAATCTGTTAGAATGGACAACGGCTTCAGAAATCAACAATGATTATTTTACTTTAGAAAAATCGACTGATGGAATTGAGTTTGAAATCGTAGGAAATATAAATGGGGCCGGAAATTTTAACGATGTTTCAAACTACTCAATGATTGATGACGATTTAAGAAACGTTGTGAATTATTACAGACTCAAACAAACAGATTTTGACGGAAACTATACGTATTCATCGATTATTTCAATAGATAATTCTGTAAACGAAAAATCAAAAGAAGTACTTTATAAAACGAATTTACTTGGACAAACGATTAATGAAACTTATTCTGGAATTGTGATTATTTATTATTCTGATGGTAGTTTTAAAAAAGTAATTCAGTGATTCATTTCAAAATTCAATAGGATAAGATCGAAAAATATTTAATTTCCAATAAAGCGTTTCAATTGATTTCATTGACACCATTGACCCCCATAGATTCCCATAGGATTTAAATTTATCCTATGGGAATGGAATTAAAAAAACAACCTCAACAATTGAATTAAAAAAATCCGGTTAATTTAGTAAAGAAAAATAAAAGTACCTTTGAGGCATTCAGTTTACAACATGGCACTAAAAAAACAACATATTCTAATTTTAAGTTCTTGGTATCCAAATCGAGATAATAAATTTATAGGGAATTTTATTCAACGTCAGGCGGAATTGTTAACTTCTCAGTTTGAAGTAACGGTGCTAATAACGAAATCCGATTCATCTTCAAAAAATATTGAAGTTCAAGATCAAATCAAAAATTCTTTACGTGAGATAATTGTATACCATCCACAAGGTGAGAATATTCTTCAAAAATTTATTCTTCAGAATAAAGCATTTAAAACTGGATTGAAATTAATTCAACAGGTTGATTTAATTCATGCTCATATCATGTTACCCAAAGGTCTTCAATTCATTACAGCTAAAAAATATTTTAATTGTCCGCTTTTAGTAAGTGAACAGGGATCTTATTTTAGACCTGAAGGGAAAGAGAAAAGATCGTTCATTGATAAAATAATTCTTAAAAAACTGAATAAACACATCGATAAATTAACTTGTCCATCAGCGTTTTTTAAAATTGATTTACAAGCCGATTTTCCTAATAAAACAATTGACTTTCTTCCAAATCATGTAGATACTAATTCGTTTTCGTTTATACCTAAAGAAAAGGCAAAGAGAAAAGAATTTTTACACATCTCTACTTTAGATGAAAAATTTAAAAATCCAAAAGGAATGATTGATGCTTGTTCAATTCTTCTTAAAGAAAAAAATACTGATTTTCATTTGACTATCATTAGTGATGAATCAATCGAAAAATGGAGTAAATACGCAAGAGAAAATGGATTATCAGAGCACATTTCATTTAAAGGTCCATTAGATTGGTTAGAACTTGTTCCATATTATCAAAAATCTGACGCATTTATTTTGTTTTCAAACTATGAAACATTCTCAATTGTTTTAGCTGAAGCTTGGGCGTGTGGAATCCCTACAATAACAACGTCTGTTGGAATAGGTCATGAACTTCCCTCCTCTTTCGGAATCCAAATTGAGATTAATAATCCCAACAATTTAGCGAATGCTATGCTTGAAATTATTAATCAATCATTCAGTTTTAACCCCAATATAATTCGATCTTATTCAGAACAATTCTCGGGTGAAAATGTATTAACAATTTACAACAAAATACTTCTCGATCTTTTAAAAAAATGAATAAAATAAAAATACATCACGCAATTTCATCTCATTTACAAGAAAAAATTAATGGATTAACTTTGATATTAAAGGAAACCTACGAAGCAACAGCAAATGAATCGAAAAGTTCAGCTGGAGATAAACATGAAACTGCAATTTCAATGGCACAATTAGAACAAGAAAAATTGACTAAACAGATCAATGATTTTTTGGAATTACAAAGTTCACTTATGAATATTAATCCAAAAAGCGAACATTACTCAATCGAATTAGGGAGTTTGGTTCAAACAAATAATGGTTGGTACTACTTTTCTGTTGGATTAGGGACAGTAAATATCGATAGTGATTCTGTTTTTGCCATGAATCCAAATGCGCCCATTGGGAAATTATTATTGGGTAAAAAAGCGGGGGAGAAAATTGAGTTTAATGGGAGAATGACAGAGATTATTTCTGTTTGTTAAAAGTAAAATCCCTCATTAACCATTTCGAAATCATTAACATCATCACAATATACTTCGTGAAAAACATCAATAAGATCAATTATTTCTGATTTGCTTTTTACTTTTTCATGATTAATTATTTGAAGATTAAAGTTATTAATTAAAAATTCTATTTCTCTTCTCTCATTTCCCATCAAATAAATACCTCTATCCTCTTTACAATCAAGATATTCAGACACACTTTCCAAACGTGGATTTCTATACATCATAAATTTTTCTTGTTCCAATTCCGAAACTCTTTCTTTTAAAACAGAGATGTAAATTTTTAATTTATCATCAGCTAATTTTTCAAAATTTTCATTTGTTTTAAAAACCCATTCCATTTCTAATTTAAGGAGAGTAGAAAGATCTTTGTTTTCATACGCTAATGTAACCGTTTTCATTATCTCTTCCTTTTCTTTTTTAAGAACATCATCCGTTTCTGTATCAGGATGTAATACTTTTGTTAAAGAAATGTAGATACTTCTCAAGCTTTTATTTTGAGCTAGTTCCTCCGCTTTAAGCTGATTTTCCTTTTCTAATTGCTTTTTAGTTTTCTTTTTAGCTTTATTCTTAGAATTAGATTTTTCTTCAAAGTGATTTTTAATTTTTTCTTCGAATTGAGAAACATTTTCCGGATTATCAATATCTAAATCATTAGCTCCAAAGTCAGTACCAAACATATCTGACATGAAAGTAGAAAACATATTTTTTTGAAATTCTTGCTGAGATAATATATCATCTTTATAGGATACATCTGCCCATTTATCAAAAAGTGCTTCTTGTTCTTCAGTTGGTTCAAGAAACTGAAACGCTTCATCAAAAAGTAAAACAATTGACTCTTTTACTTTAGTAGTTTGTTTTTTAGATAATTTAGCTTTATTTGTAAACTCATCAAACGTGAATGCACAATTGATTTTAGAATTTGCTAATTCTATTTGTTTCAGAAAAATTTCTTTTTGATAAAATTGCAAAAACTTATCAAATTTTAAATTTTCTGATGAAATAAATCCTTCTAATTTTTGAATTCTTGCAATCAATTTATTAAAAGACAATTGATTTTTAGATTGATTTTTATTTCCTTTGTTAGAAATCTTAACTTCTGATTTTACATCAATTTCTTCTTCGCCAAACAAATTTTTCATTGAGAGTTATTTAAAGTATTTATTCTGATGCAAAAATAATTATTTTTGAAATAAATCTCATTATAAAAAAGCTCTTCAATTAATTTTTTACCGAACTAAATGAACAAATCCTGTTCCGTTAAACACTTCATGATTTACACCTTTTGCAGAATAAATATATGTATAAACTCCAGCTGTAGCCTCTTTACCATTTGGATTAAGACCATTCCACCCTATATTAACATCTGTTGTTGTAAATATTACTTCTCCCCAACGATTTAAAACATTCATTTCTAATTCACTAATATTTACCATTTTTAAATGAAAAGTGTCATTATCATTATCGCCATTAGGTGAAAAAACATTCGGTTCCTCAAGAGTTACAACATTTGAAGCACTCACTATTAAATAAGCCGTGTCAGAACAATTCAAATTGGATGCAACTAACATCACATTAAAATCTCCAACAGTTGAATAAACTGTCGATTCGCTCGATAAATCAGAATTCAAAGCAAATAACCCGTTGCCAAAGTCCCAAGAATAATTGATTCCGTTTGCACTTTCGTTTGTAAAATCAACTAATAAGGGAATCGTGCCAGTCAAAGGAGAACCTGAAAATAATGCTGTTGGACTAGTATTAATTGTAACATTTACATTGTCTGTGTCTACACACCCATTTTCTGAAGTGGCAGTTATAGTATATGTTCCGCTAATATCAGGTAGTATAGAAAGAGCGGTATTTCCATTGTTCCACAAATAAGTTGCCGTTGATTCATTTGAAACAGCAACTATATTTATTGGTTCATAATCACAAACCGTCCAATCATTTCCAGCATCAATTGAAATAGTATCATAAATGACAACAATCGTATCAGAATTAGTACAATAAGATGTGAACTTTATGTCGTCTAGAGCAAAATCATTTCCTGATTCGTCAACATTTTGATTTTTAATTGAAATAATAGCACTTGTATTCGTACCTGAATTCCATAAATTGTAGAATTCTGTCCAATCACACCCTGTCGAAGTTGGAGAAAATACATTTCCAATTTGAATATCATTGACAAAGAATTGTAAAATTGCTGGACTAGACGTGTTTTCAACACTTGTAACCCACGCTGAAAAATTATAATTCGTATTAGGAGCAACTGGAATAGTTTGTTGCCAAGCAATGGTATTCGCAATATCAGAACCGTTCGCTATATACATATTACCAGTTCCATTTGTATGGTCACCACAATAATAAAAATTATTATGTACTAAACTCGGAGATGTTGAAACAGCATATTGTCCTGCATTTGACAATAACCCATACGAGCCACCAGTACCGGCAATATAATCAGAAATAAATCCTGATGTTCCTGAAGAAAAGTCACCATTAACGACTAAATTGCTCCCTCCTACCAAAATATTTGCATTCAAAATATAAGTTCCGGAAGAATTTACAGACAATGTAGGATTACTTGATCCATCAGACCACAAATAAGTTTCATAACCTGCAGGAGATTGAAGAATTACACTTTGACCTTGACATAAAATAGTATCATTACCTAAATAAACTACAGGTTCAGTACCCGAACATTGAGAAAAAGCTTCAAATTGAAACAGAAGAATCACAGATAAATAAAGAATCGATTTCATTTTTATAATTTATAGATATAGCTTTACAAAAATAGATTAACTAAATCGTTTAACCAAAATAATAAAGAAATAATATTAAAATATTTAATTTTTTAACGACTTTATTGTAAATTAAAATAAATCAAAAAGATTATCAACTCCCAGAAGACGTTCAGAGGTAAATCCTTCGGCGTACTTCACGCCTATTTCACGACCAAAAGCACCCATTCTACCTTTTATACTATCAATAAAATCTTCCCCAGAAATAGGTGTATTCGGTTCGCTTGAAAATGGATCGAAAAATTGAGATTTAAACGCCATAATAGCTTTCATTTTTTGATCAAAAAAGGCCGTTACATCAACTGCGAAATCAGGTTTAATATAGCGATCTTGAATGTAATGATAAACAACCTTCGGTCTGAAATGTTCTTGAACCTCTCCATCCCAGAAAGTCTCAATTCGTCGTAATCCAGCTAAAAAACAAGCTTCAGATACCAATTTGGAAGCTCTTGCATGATCAGGGTGACGATCTTCAATTGCATTTGCTAAAACAATTTCTGGTTTAAATCTTCTAATTTGTTCAATTATTTTTAAAGAATTTTCGGGGATAATTTCAAAAAAACCATCTTTCATTTTAAGGTTTTCCCTAGCGCTCAACCCCATTATTTTAGCTGATTCCGTTGCTTCAATCAATCTAATTTCAGCAGAACCTCTCGTCCCTAATTCTCCCTGCGTTAAATCAATTACACCAACTTTTTTTCCGTTTTGAACATTTTTAATTAAAGTTCCCGAACAAGAAAGTTCGATATCATCTGGATGCGCCGCAAATGCGAGTATGTCTAGCTTCATAATAACATTGAGATTAATTGAAAAAACAATCTTCTTATTGTCAAAGATACAGTATTTTCTTTTGGTGGAATTATTTATTGCTTAATGCTTCTCCTTGCTTATTTTGTTCTTCTAATGTCCAGCTATCAGTCAACGTAGTTTCAAGCCACATTCTTCCTGAATTTCTGTATATTTGAGCAGAGACAGTATACTTTTTTTCAATTTGATTTTCAAGTTCTGAAACAACAGTTTCAGGTGTAATTTCTATAATTGATACAATCTCTTTTCTTCTAATTTCTTCAAAAGTTTGATTATTTTTTTCTATTAATTTTAATGTTTTATCTCCTGAAGATGATTTTTTTAGGGTAGTGAAAAAATCAATTCTCAAATAAGGAAAAACAGCATTAAACTCTTCTTGAAAAGAATTCAATGTCATATTATCTTCGAGAATTATATTCTTATTCATATATTATAGCTAAAAATTCTTGTTTTACCTCGTACGAGTTTATAAGACTATAGACTACAAATTTATTTTAATAATCGTTTTTTTTAAATGATGCCTGTCACATGACTAGGTAATTTACATCAGTTAATCAATTCCTCATTCCGACTAAAGCATCGTGATTTACAATAACTATCGACCCTTTTTCGATCGAAATAATTCCTTCTTCCTTGAAATCACTTAAAGTTCGAATAGTTGTTTCAGTTGCTGTTCCAGCTAAATTTGCTAAATCTTCTCTCGAAATATGAATTGTAAATTCAGCCTCGTCGTCTTTTTTATATCGTTTTGACAGTGTTAAAAGAGCTTCAGAAACTCTTTTTCGAACAGAATTATAAGCCAGTTTAATTAATTGACTTTCTTTTTCTTTCAAATTATTAGAAATTATTTTAATAAATCTACTTGATACATCTGCATTTTTATACAACAATGAAAAGAAATCTTCCTTTGGCACCAAACAAACTGTTGAATCTTCCAAAGCAGTTGCTGTATCAGTGTATTTCCCTTCTTCAAACAAAGTAGAATACCCGAAAAAATCACCTTCTTTATATAATTCAGTTATAAATTCTTTACCTTGATCATTTGTACGAAATGTTTTAATTTTCCCTTTAGATAAAAAATAAATTCCTTTCGGATAATTTCCTTCAAGATAAATGACTTCTTTCTTTTTACATATCCGAGCATCTACATTTTCACCTGTCGAAATTTCAGTTAATAAATTTAACCCTTTCGCATCTGATAAAAAGCTACTTATTCCGTTTATATCATTAGAAAAATCTTTGGTTAAAATCGCTGCTTTTTTTAATCGTACTTCAATGGCATTCAGCAATTCAATATCATCAAAAGGTTTCACAATATAATCGTCAGCCCCCATTTCCATTCCTTTTCTAAAATCACTTCGTTCTGCTTTAGCCGTCATGAAAATAAATGGAATACTTGCTAGTTCTTCATTTTTAGAAATTAAATGTAAAACTCCATACCCGTCTAAAACAGGCATCATGATATCACAAATAATTAAATCTGGTCTTTCAGAAAGAGCTAATTGCACTCCAATTTTACCATTTTCAGCAGTTATTACTTCGTAATTTGCTAATTCTAAAATCTCAGCAGTGTTTTCACGAATATCAAAATTATCTTCAATCAGTAATATTTTTTTCATCAAATTTGAATTAATCTTTGTTATTATAGCTAAATTGTGTCTCCTGTTAATTAAATTTGGGGAAATTGGACATTAAAAACAGTCCCTTTATTTTCCACACTTTCAAAACTTATCGTTCCATTCATCAGTTCTATGTAATTTTCAATAATATTTAAACCTAATCCAGTTCCTTGAATATTTGAAGCATTTTTTGCTCTAAAGAAACGTTGAAATAAATGTTGTTGATCTTTTTTAGAAATTCCAATTCCTTTGTCTTCAACCGAAAGTTTTAAACTGTTTTCTGTCCTTTCAGTTGTAACTTTAATAATAGTGTCTGGAAACGAAAATTTTGCAGAATTTGAAATAAGATTGAATAAAATATTCTTTAACATCTTTTTATCCAAAGAAATAATGGTATCACCTAAATGAGAATATTCTATTATTTGCCCCTGTTTACAAAGCGACTGAGTTTCATTCACAATCTCATTCACAAACAAATCAATTAAAAAATCTTCCTTAATATTCTCAACTTTTCCTTCTTCTAATCTACTAATTGAAAGAAAGTCATTCAAAATATCTGTCAAATTTGTAATTGATGATTTAATTTTATTGATATGTTTATCTTGTTTTTCGGTGTCATTTTTATCTCCATACGATTTAACTAATGAAAGAGAAGAAATGATAGTAGCTAAAGGAGTTCGAAACTCATGTGATGCCATTGAAACAAAGCGAGATTTCATCTCATTTAATTCTTTTTCTTTGTCAAGAGCTTCATTTAATTCACGTTTTGTTTTTTCTAATTCATTGATCGCTTCTTGAAGAATTAATGTTCTATCTTCTACCTTTTTTTCAAGATCGGCTGAATAATTCTTTAATTTTTCTTCAGCAGCTTTTCTCAAAGAAATATCAAGTATGAATGCAATCACAAATTTTCCATCATCAGTAGAATAAGGACTTAAACTGATCTCAACTGGAAATTCTTTCCCTTTTTTATTTAAGCCATATAAAACCATATCGACTCCCATAGCTCGAGAATGAGGATTTTTCTGAAAATTATCTCTATGAGAAATGTGATTTACAGCAAAACGTTTTGGGATAAGAACTTCGATTTTCTGACCAATAAGCTCATTTGATTCATAACCAAAAAGTTTGTTTAAACTAGGATTTGATAATACAATTTCACTTTTTTCATTCGTTACAAGTATACCCTCAGTAGCAAAATGAAATATAGCATCAAAGCCTTGTTTACCATCCATCATATCTTCAGTCGAAAATTTCATAACAAAGCTAACAAATTTTAACTAACAAAAGTATAAATCGATTTTTTTATAAAATATGATAATTGTCATAATTGCTACTGATTCGACTCATAATAATTGATTGATTGAATCCAAGAATGGAAAATTTAACCATTCTTCTTTAAGTTTATTATCTTTGATCTATCTAAAAATATTTTCAAATGAAATCTTCTCTACTTTCAATAAATAAAATTTTAATTCTCGTAATAACATTTCTAATTTCAAGCTGTTTTAAAGGAAAAAATGTAGATTTAATAATACATAATGCTCGAATTCATTCACTTAATGAATCTGATGCTTTATATGAAGCTGTTGCAATAAAAGATGGTAAAATTGTTGAACTTGGTGCTGAAAGACAAATTTTAAATCGATATACAGCAGATGATGAAGTTGATGCTGGTGGGAAAGATATTTATCCTGGTTTAATAGATGCACATGGTCACATTATGTCATTGGTCAAGAAAAAACTAGGATTGGATGTTACAGGAGCTCGTTCTTTAGATGAAATGTTAATTCGAATTGAAAAATACCAAGCAAGAAATAATCGAAAATTTATAATTGGGCGAGGTTGGGATCAATCTTTATGGAATACGAATGAAATGCCTACGAATGAAAAATTGAATCAGCTATTCCCAACTATTCCTATCTGTCTAACCAGAGTTGACGGTCATGCCATGTTGGTGAATGATGCTCTACTCAAAAAAGTAAAAATTACCTCATCCTCGAAAGTTGAAGGAGGACAAATCATTTTAAAAGATGGTAAATGTACAGGGATATTGGTAGATAATGCAATGAATCTAGTCAACCCTGCACTTCCTCCTTATTCAAAAAATGAGATCAAAAATATGATTTTAGAAGTTCAAAATGAATTGTTTCAATATGGCATTACAGGTGTACATGAAGCTGGAATTGAGTTTGAAGAGATTGCTTATTTCAAAGAATTAATTGATGCAAACAAACTAGATTTGAATGTTTATGCAATGTTAATTCCTTCAGAAAAAAACATTGCATTTGCTAGAAAAAATGGGATTTATACACACAAGAATTTACTCATTCGTAGTTTTAAAGTAATTGGTGATGGTGCATTGGGATCTAGAGGAGCTTTTTTAAAGAAAGAATATGTTGATCAACACAATCATTTCGGAGCGCTTGTCACTCCTATGTCTGAAATGAAACGAATTGCTTCAATTTGTAAATCAGTAAATTACCAAATGAACACACATGCAATTGGAGATTCAACCAATCGTTTAATTTTGGAACTTTATAAAATGATTTATGCTACAAATAGAGATCATCGTTGGAGAATTGAACATGCACAAGTCGTCGATCCTTCAGATTTCAACTTATTTAGTCAATATCAAGTATTTCCTTCTGTTCAGCCAACTCATGCAGTGAGCGATATGCGTTGGGCAGAAACTCGTTTAGGCAAAGAAAGAGTTAAAACTGCTTATGCTTATAAGTCTTTATTAAACCAAACTGGAATGTTTGCTATTGGAACAGATTTCCCAATTGAAAGTTTTAATCCATTTTTAACAATTCATGCTGCAGTTCAGCGCATGGACAAAGACAATACTCCTTCAAACGGATTTCAAATGAATGAGGCAATTTCTTTAAATGATTGTATAAAAGGCATGACTATTTGGGCTGCAATTGCTTCTTTTCAAGATCGTCAATTAGGAACATTAGAAAAAGGTAAAGATGCAACTTTCGCTATTTTTGATTTCCCAGTCGGAACTTCACGAGAATTTAGACAAAACTACGCTTACATGACATTTATAAAAGGTAAAAAAGTATATACGACGGAATAGATTGAGATTGAGATTGAGGTTGAGGTTGAGACATAATAAAAATTTCACTCCGCAGTTTTCATTTGTAAATGAGGAGTGAAATTTTCATTATACGAAGAGTTAAGTTTTACAACAATCTTATCATTTCATCATTCTAAAATCAATTAATTCATCGTTGTAAAAAACATCCGTTTGAGTTAATTTTCCATCTATAGAATAATGATTTGTATTCCCATGTTTTTGACCATACAAATAATTTTCTTCTTTTTTCACTTTCCCATTTGGGTAATAAGTCTTACAAATACCGTGTAAACCATCTAATTTATAATTCGACTCTAATTCAAGATTACCATCCTTGTCAAATTCTTTATAAGGTCCATTAAAAACACCATAAATGTAATTTTCATCTGTCAATATTTTCCCATTAAAACTATAAGAGATATATCTTCCATCAACATAACCATTTAAACGATTATGTTCAGATGCTTTTGTACCGTTTTTATAATAAGTTATAACAAGATCTTTTTCTTTCGAAAGTTTTATCGGAGTTATTTCATTTCCATCTTTATCCAAATAAGAATATGCCACAAAAATACCATTATCAAAGTACCGAATAATAATTATATTTCCTTCACGGTCATAATCAACACTTTTACCGTGACGTTCATCTTCAATAAAATTAGTTTCATGCTCTAATACTCCATTCTCATAATATCTTTTAAAAACACCTTGCTTCTTATCAAGAAAAAAAGTCTCTTCAGCCATAAGCGTACCATCAGGATAATATGATTTTGAAGTACCATTTTCTAGACCAAAAGAATAAGTTGCAATTTTTTCTAATTTTCCATTATCATAATACCACTTCCAAACGCTATCTCTTTTATCATTAATATAATTTCCTTCAGCCACTACCTTTCCAGATGGAGTGTACCAATAAGAGAAGCCATTTGCTAGACCATTTTTAAAATTAGATTTGAAACGAACAAACGTATTTAATGCATTATGAAAAGAAACTTCTCCATGAAACTGTGAAAACTGATCAATTTTGGACTCATTTGTGTCTAAATAAATTTGAGAAATAACCTTACCTAATTCAATTTCTCTCCAATCTGTCATTTTTCCATTTACACCATACGAGTTTTGTATCCCATTTTCATTTCCAGCAACATAGTAATACTCACCTACTAATTTACCATCAGAATTATAGGTATACCAATCTTTATCTAATAAATCATCTCGATAAAAACCTTCTTCAATAAGTGTGTCTTGAATATTATATTTTAAATACATCCCGTACAAAATATCGGCATCATAATGTGCTTTAATTTTTAATTTTCCATTTGGATGAAACGTTAAAGCAGAATCTACTAATAAACCATTTTCATAAATTTCAATTGTTTCTATATTTTCATAACGATCATAAAAAGTCCATTTACCTGATCTAACATCATTCAAATAAAGTCCTTCAGAGCAGATTCCACCATCAGCATAGTATGATTTATAATCAACTTCATTACCTTTTTTCTTACATTTATTAAAAATTTCCCCCTTTTTATTAATTGATCTAATTTCAATCAATTCCCCTTTTTTGAAATCTTGTTCTTGGAATTTTTTACCGTCCAAATCATAAGAAGTACTCGTTCCGTTCTCTTTTCCTGATTCGTCTAATTCACCATTAAAACTTATTGTACCGTTAGAAAAATACTCAACAAAAGCCCCAACTTGTTTCCCCTCTTTAAATATTTTATCCGACTCTAATTTACCATTTGAATAGTATGTTTTTGTTACTCCATTTAATACATCTAGTTTATAATTTGTTTCCGATTTTATAGTTCCTGTTGAAAAATATTCTTTTCGAACACCATCTATTTTATCATCCACTAAATTAAATTCAACATACAAAACACTATTAGGAAAATACTCTTTATAATAACCATTAGCAATTCCATCTTTGTAGGAATACACATAACTTTTTTGTCCATTCTCATGATAACCAATAACAGGTCCATCTTTCAATCCATTCTTAAAAGAGTATGTTTCACTCAAATCTCCACTTCGATAATAACAAAAAACATTACCATCTTCTTTATCATCTTTAAATGATTTCTTCACAGATAATTCACCTGAATAATAGAAATAATGCGCATCGCCATCAGCTTTTCCATCTTTGTATCTTACTGTTGATTGAATTTTAGAATTGGTTAAATTATACCATGTCCAAAGTCCATTACTCACTCCTTCTTCATCATATTCTGCCTTTAAAGACAAAGTACCATTAGGGTGATAATAATACCAAGTCCCAATTGGAACATTAAGTGAATCTGATTTACCAATTGCTTCAAAACCATTTAATCCATAACCAACCAATACATGTTGTTTTACTCCTTCAAATTCGAGATATTGATGTTCAGTTTGCAATACCCATGATTTTTCAGCATACGACATAAACTGATTTAATATTTTAATTTTCTTTCTCAGTTTCTTATAGATTGTTTCATCTTGAGAAGCTCTTAATAATGATAAAACTAGCCCATTTAGATGTTCTTTAGTATATAAATCTGAATAAAAACGCATATAAAATTGATTCCAAAACCCGAAATTGTCTTTTTGATATTTACTTGTGGAAAGAATATAATAGAACTGGTTTCCAATAGCTGATGGTAGAGAAAACTTTATTTTATTATCTTTTTTTGTTGATGTTTTATCTAAAATAGCAACATTTAATTTTTCAAAAAAATCAGATTCTTCATCCCAAACTATTTTTTTTGATTTAGGCTCAAATGTCAAATCACATAATTGTTCTAGTGTTCCAAGTGCTGTAGCTGATCGCTCTGTATTATATTCCAACAATAAATAAGTCGATAAAGAAATGATCGCTTCTGAATAATGACCTTCATGAGCAGCATACATTCCTAAATGAAAATGATTTCCAGGTGTACTTGGATTCATTAAAATTGCTTTTTTAAAATCCTTTATTGCATTTTCATATTGATTCGCATTTTGATAAGCAATCGCTCTATTTGCATAAAAACCATAGTGATTCGGAAATAATTCTAATCCTTTATTATAATATTCTAAACATTTTTCGAGATTTTTATCTTTTTCAAACGCTAATCCCAACATCTTATAGACGATATGATTTCTTGAATAGGCTAAATTAAGATCGATTAAGTCCAACAACGTTTGTTGAACCATTTTAAAATCTTCTTTATTAAAATAACAATTAGCAACTTCTAATTGTGCAGCACTATAACTTGTATCGTTAAAAGATACTTTTTCATATTCTTCAATTGCTTCATCATATTTTTTATCACTGGACAGCATCATTCCCTGAAAAAAAATCATAGAAGAATTTTTATGTTCAACGTTTTTTTGTGAGATCCCAAGTTGAGAAATAAAAATGATTACAAAAAATAAAATAAAATATTTCATAGATGACAAAAGATTAGTTTTTATACAAATTTAAAAATAAAATGGATTTATGAGGTAAATGTTATTTTAATATTCTCAAATTCATAATCACTTTCTTCATTAATATATACACACTCATTGTCTAAACTTTGATTTTTGTGATTAAATGATTAAAACTGATTATTAATTAATTATAATAACTCGATTCGAAACTAAATTGAATCGACCGTTTTTTCAGTTTACCTTTATTAAAAAATTAAAAAAACATGCTATAAATTAAAAAAGCAACTTTAAATAAAGTTGCTTTTTTAATTATTAATTTTTCAATATTTTCTTTCGTATTAATACGTTTTCATTATTGATTATTTCTAAATAATAAAATCCAAATGAATACTCAGAGATGTCAACGCTAAACTCTTTTCCTGAAAAATAGTTTTTACTAAATAACAATCGACCGTTAGCGTCAATAAATCTTACATTTATATCTTTTAACTCTTTCTGTGATAGAATATTTAAATAACCGTCACTTGGTATAGGATAAATTTCAATTTCATTTTCCAATACTTCATTCTGCGTTACACTTGCATACGGATCGAAAAATAAACAATCAGAGGTATCTGTACAACTATTCGAGTTAGATATAATAACCGCATAATTTCCTAATGATGCTGGCTGTAAGGTAGAATTTGTACCGTTTAAAAGCTGATTGTTATCACAAGAAATCCAAGAATAATCATACATCGACTCGTCATTTGGAGACGAAACCAAAAGACCATTTTGAGAAACCAGTGTTGCCGTTGGATAATTTAATACATTTAAAATTAAAGTCACATTACTATCACATCCAAACTGATTCGTTAGAGTATTTAAATATGTTCCACTTTCAGTATAGGTATTTTGTCCAAATAAAACACTTTCACCACTACAAATAGTTGTATTAACAGTTAAATTATCGATACAGCTAGAAGATTTATAAGCTAAAGAATAGTTACCTGAAGACGTACCTGTTCCTGAAACGTTTAGATAAACAAAACCTGAATAATTTGCTGTCCAATTAATAATGGATTGTAAAGAACAGCCATTATCATTATTCATTAAATCGACACATGAATTATTTTTAAGAACTAAATAAGTATCATAATTCGAAGTTGCACCATTTCCACAACCTGTTTTAAATATATAATTTACTCCACTCACAACTTGAATTTTATAAATTTTACATCCTCCAGTAACAATATTAGAACTAATTATTTGCCAATTTAAATTAGGAGATAGAGATTGATCAAAATTAGGACAAGTTGTACAAATACAAGTACCGGTATTTAGCATTATTAAATTTGAATTTGGACTTGTTCCACATGAGTTAGAAGCTCTCACTCTATAATAATATGCTGTACTACAATTCAACCCATACACTAAAGTTGATGTTGTATTCCCGACATTTAAATTAGAATAACCAGCAACTAAATTAGTGAAATTATTATCTGTAGCTACATCTAAAAAGTAAGTTGTTGCTTGAGAACTTAAAGACCAACTCGCAGTAAATCCAGATGCTGAAATGCTTGTAGCAGAATTAACAACTATTGAAGCTGGTGTATTGAATGTTGTGACACTAATAATACTTGAATTTCCACTTGTACCACATACATTACTTGCTCTTACTCGATAATAATAATTCGTTCCACAAGTTAAACCTGTTATCGTTTTGTTCGTGAAATTCCCAACGTTTAAATTAGAATATCCAGTAACTAAACTCGTAAATGACAAGTTAGTCGCTACATCGATATAATAAGTTGTAGCTCCTGAAACAGAAGTCCAATTTGCAGTAAAGCTTGTTCCGTTTATACTTGTTCCCGCAGTAGCAGTTGTATTACCTATTGAACTTAAAGTAGTAACAGAAATTATATTTGAATTTGAACTTGTTCCACAAGAAGTAAATGATCTCACTCTGTAATAATAAGTTGTATTACAATTTAAATTTGAAATTACTTGACTTGTTGCATTTCCTTCAGATAAATTAGTATACCCACTAACCATATTTGTAAACGTATTATCTGTCGCAACATCAATATAATAATTTGTTGCACCCACAGAAGTATTCCAATTAGCTGTAAATCCATTCGTTGAAACAGTTGTTGCAATAGTTGAAACTGGACTTGGAATATTTGAACAATCAATATATGAATACGCTAATGTATAATTTCCACTATTAGAAGAATAACCTCTAACTTTCACGTAAGCTGTACCTGTATAAGTTGCTGTCCAAGTAACTATAGAAGCTGAACCGCATCCATCATCATTTCCAGTTATTGATGTACATGTAGCATTGCTTAATTCAATGTATGAATCATAATTTGCAAGTGCACCATCTCCACAACCTGTTTTAAAAGTATATTCGTTTCCTAAAACAACAGCAACTGAGTACATTTTACAACCATTTGTTACATGGCTAGATGAATGTAATTGCCAGGTTGATGTTGGTGTTATAGCAAAATCAAAATTCGGACATACTAAACAAATACAAGGTAAAGTGGTAAGTGTCACTACATTTGAGTTTACACTTGTTCCACATGAGTTAAAAGCTCTAACTCTATAATAATATGCTGTATTACAATTCAACCCCGAAACAAATGTTGCTGTAGAGTTCCCAATATTTAAATTTGAATATCCAACAACCAAATTTGTAAAATTAACATCTGTTGCTACATCTAAATAGTATGTTGATGCTTGAGAACTTGGAGACCAACTTGCTGTAAAACCAGATTCTGATATACTTGTTGCAGAATTAGCTACAGTTGCAGCTGGGGTATTTAATGTTGTAACACTTATTGTATTTGAATTAACACTTGAGCCACATGAATTACTTGCTCTTACTCGATAATAATAATTCGTTCCACATGTTAATCCTGTTACATTTTTAGAAGT
>OBEQ012121698.1_pt1 | contig 30961 bp, 33 predicted proteins | sample 1670901 | NCBI WGS metagenome assembly OBEQ01 (sample SAMEA104232315, study PRJEB22302) | groundwater metagenome | biome: forest; feature: aquifer; material: groundwater | place: USA | collected 2011-08-07 | depth 5.4 m | reverse complement strand
TTCTTTTTTATTTCGTCGAGCTCCTTCATTGATTAAATTGTATCAGAAAATTAAATGTGTCTCGAATCGATATTGGTGCCCGGGGTGGGGGGCGAACCCACACACCTTTCGGTACACGATCTTAAGTCGTGCGCGTCTGCCAGTTCCGCCACCCGGGCAACCGGAGGCCGGGACGGGAATCGAACCCGTGTGTAAGGGTTTTGCAGACCCTCGCCTTACCACTTGGCTACCCGGCCGTTTCACCTACCATTATCCCCCTCAAGCAATGCTTTTTCAACTCTCGCCGCGTTTTCCAATCCGTGGTCAACCTCAAAAGAAATTTTCGGCATCGGCTTGATGTTCAGTTTTTTTAAAAGCTTATACTGCAAGGATGCGGTCATTTTTTGTAAGACCATTAACGCTTTCTTGAATTTTTCGGAGGGAAAAACGCTTACCCTCACGCGAGCGTGCTCAAGGTTATCGTTTACATCCACTCCCGTGATAGTAACGAGTACTCCCTCTTCAAATTCCACTTCGCGGAGCAAAAGCTTTCCCAGTTCTTCTTGTATTAAATTGGAAACTCTTTGTGGCCTGTAATTCATGAATCTCTCCAGTTGATTCTACCTACTACATACTACTTTCTAATTATTAATTTATCTCCTACTTCAATTTTCGTCTTTGAGTCAACTATGACTCCCGCCTCCGTGCCGGCTTTCGCCTCATTGATAGTGTTCTTTTTCTCGTGCAAACTTAAAATCTTTCCGGAGCCGACAATTTCTTCTCCGCGAACAATATCAAGAACTCCCCTGCCCCTGAAAACGCCGGATGTAATTTTACCGCCAACAAGCTGTTCGAAAAGTTTTTTCTGATTGAACAGCGCCAGCACTTCTAACTCGCCTGCCGATAGCGGTTTTCCTGCCTGCTCCAAAAATTGTTCAACTGTTTTTACAAGTTCATAAATTATCGGCGAGGTTATTATGCCGATGCCCTGCCCTTCGGCAAGATTTTTTGCCGCCTTATCAACTTTATTTTTGAATCCGATGATCGATGCTCCTGTCGCAACCGCGCTCTTTACGTCGCCGTCAGTAATATCGCCAACCGATTCTTCAAATACGTTCAACGGCTTGTCTTTTTTCTCAAGCGCGCGGATAACCGCGGATAATGCTTCAAGAGAACCGGCGTCCGATGCCTTGATGATCAAATTCACGACTTTTCCCTTTTTTTCCGCTCTCTTTCCCTCTTTGGCCGCGACCACTGCTTCATTTTTCGGAGGACCGGCAATAGAGAACTTTTCGCCAACGTGCGGCAATTCCTCAAATCCAATAACGATTGCCGGAGATGACGGCTCGAGCTCATCCATTTGTTTTCCCAAAAAATTCTCCAATATCTTTATTTTTCCTTTTGCCGAAAAAGTGAAAATTTCGCTCCCTTTTCGCAAAATGCCGTCGCGCAATATTAGCGTTGCGCCGATACCGCGCTGTTTGTCCTGTCTCGCTTCCAAAACATAACCCGACGCCAGAGCTTTCGGGTCATAAGTTAATCCTTCCATGTCTGCGGCAAGAATTATCAAATCCAAAAGTTCGTTAACTCCCGTCCCCTCTTTTGCCGAAACTCCGTGATAACTCACGTCGCCGCCAAAACCCTCAAGAAAAACTTCAATTCCGGCGAGGTCTTGTTTCGCCCGCTCCATGCTGCCACCCGTCTTATCAATTTTATTTATGGCAACAACAAACGGCGTTTTGCTGCTCTTTAAAATATCAACCGCTTCTTTTGTTTGCGGTTTCACTCCGTCATCCGCAGCAATAACCAAAACAGCCATATCGGCGATTTGCGCTCCACGCGAACGCATAGCGGTAAACGCTTCGTGCCCCGGAGTATCAATAAAAGTTACTTTGCGGTCGTTGTGTGTGATTTCATATGCTCCCACGGCCTGCGTTATTCCTCCGGCTTCCCGTCCGGCAACATTTGCTTTACGTATATAATCGAGCAAGCTCGTCTTGCCATGGTCAACGTGCCCCATCACAACAACAACCGGCGGACGAGGCCGCGGCCCTGAACTGGTCGAAGGCTTCAAATCCTTGTTTGATTGCTCTGCCATAGTGTAGAAATCTTATCAAAAAAATTTGACAAAAACAAGACACGTGATGCAATTACTCTTTTCCACAGAAAATTCTTGTGCCCTTCCCTTATGCCCTCTATAGTTAGTGTAGATTTTTGAAGTTTGATCTGGAGGTGCTTCGTGCAGCTTGTTGAAGTCCGGAAAAGCAAAGAAGACGCTTCGGTAAATTTTATTTTCAAAGATGTGAGCGGGAACGACCCGGGGCTCTTCGAAGCGCGCTACGTCCGCCGCGATCCGAAATATCTCGCCGTCTATCTTTCCTCGCAAAGCGGCTGCAACCAGGGCTGCTTTATGTGCCACCTAACCGCCACTAACCAAGTACAATTCGTAAACGCAACGCTTGCGGACTACATGATGCAAGCTGCCGCGGTTTTTGACTGGTACGAAAAACATTGCCCCAAGGCGCGCGGAGTGCATTTCAATTTCATGGCCCGCGGCGAAGCGTTCGCGAACCAACTTTTCCTCGACCACGGCAAGGAAATTTTCGAACAGCTTGGCAACGAAGCCGTGAAACGCCACCTTGTGCCGAGATTTCTTGTTTCAACCATCATGCCGAAAAGTCTGATGGGCGAATCACTCTCGCAGCGCTTCTCTCTCCTCCCGCCGGAAATTTACTATTCGATCTACAGCCTGCGCGACGAATTCCGCGCCAAGTGGCTACCGAACGCGATGCCCGTCCACGAGGCTCTGCGCATGATCAAGGAGTACCAGGACGACCGCAAAGTCGTTGTGAAGCTTCACTGGGCATTCGTCAAAAACGAGAATGATTCAGAAGAAGACGTCGAGCGGATATGCCGGGCAGTGCAAAAATTCGAACTGCATGCGAATATCGCGATCGTGCGCTACAATCCGTACAGTCCAATACAAGGCGAGGAGCCCTCGGAAGAAGTGATACGGGCGCGCGCCGAGCTCATCAAGAAACTCCTCCCCGCTTCCCACGTGAAGGTCATCACAAAAGTCGGTTTCGACGTGAAAGCCTCGTGCGGTATGTTCGTCGAGCCGAAGTTCGTGAAAATCCAAAGCTAAAAAATACGCCCCGATCGCAAAGATCGGGGTTTTGCTTTGGGCTATTGGCATTGCGCACGTTTATTATTTAAACTATTATCCAAACGGAGGAGGCGTGGCCGAGCGGCTTAAGGCAGCATCCTGCTAAGATGTTAGGGGAGAAATCCCCTCGAAGGTTCGAATCCTTCCGCCTCCGCTGATGATCCCCAACGGAATCTCACTTGAGATTCCGTTGGGGATTTTTGTTGAAGGGCGGCAGATTTGAACATGGAGAATCTGACTTTCCTTAATCCGAATTCGCGAGCGAAGTGAAGCGAATTCAAAGAGGGAATGCCGAAGCGCAAGTTTTGGCCTTCCGTCTCCGCATAAATCAGCACAATATCTATGCGGATCAGGTAAAGTTATTTTTCTATAATTCCAAAAACCTATCCGGTATCAAAACCTCTTCGTATGTGTCGGGGTGTTCCGGCATTGGTGTGCCGGCGGGAACTATTACGGCGCCAATCCTTACCAGCGTCCCGATATCGAGCGATTCACCGCGCGCGGGAATCATTCTAAGAAAAGGCAGCTTGTCCAGCAACAATTGATTCCCTTTTCCGTCGGCAAAAATCATCCTGGTGTTTTTATTGCATAATTTTTCAAGCACTGCTCCGTTCACTTCAAAGACGTTCCACGCGGCATCATTCAAAAATCCCGAATCCGTTCTCAGGTGTCTGTAAACATCGTGCAGTGTGGTTACCAATACCGGCTGAAGGGTGCCGCAATCTTCTTCGCTGCCGCCGGATACTTGTTCACTTACGAAAGTTCCGAAAGGTCCGATTTTAAAGTTAGGGCCGACACTATCGTCAAAGTCGGATGACATTCTCCACCATCGGCCGCCTTCGCCGGTTTCATAGGCGAAAACAAAAACGATAACAACAAGAACCGCTATCAACCCCGTGGCAATTTTTTCATATGTGCTCATAAATTTATTTTAATCATCAAGCTCCTTTTTTTTATACAAAGCCGGGGAAAAAATCGCTTTTCACCTTGAATCGCGATATTCCCATCTCGCGCAAAGTTTTTTTGAACGCTTCGACCATGGCGCGAGGACCGGATATATAGAATGTACGCTCTTTGTAATCGGGAATCGCGCGCCCGATAAGCCCGGCGTCGATCGAGCCGCTATACGTTCCGGCCGCCTGCGATTTCTCCGCGGTCAATACATATACGGTTTCGATACCGAGCTCTTTCTTCGCGCGGTCAAAAATTTCACGATACGCCACATCCTCCGCCGTTTTATTCGAGTAAAGCACAACGATCGGCCGAATTTCTTTTTTGTCCAAGAGATATTTGATCATAGACCGGAAAGGCGTAACGCCAATACCTCCCGCGATGAAAACAAGTTTCTTTTTTTTATCCTTCGGCAAAACAAAACCGCCGGAAAGATGCGACATAGAAATTTTATCCCCTATTTTCATGGACGCGAGCGCCCGCTTAAACGTGCTTGATTGAGAATAGAACTTAACGCCAAGGCGTATGTTATTTTCCGTAGGCGACGAAGCGACGGTGAAGTAGCGGCGATTGCCGCGGTTATCCGGATAGTGATGCCCCAAAGTCCATTCGAGATATTGGCCAGGACGGAAGGAAAGAGGCCTGTCTGGAGTGAATATAAAATCATAAACATCCTTCGCCGCCGTCTCGACGCCGGTGAGAACGAGCATAAATCTCCCCTTGGGGCTTACCATGTAAGAAACCGCGTTGCCGGCAAGCAGGGCCAATTCCGGAGTAAAGTAGAACGACCCAATATGGATATTTGGAGCGAAAAGGAATCCAACCAAAGCGCCGTAGGCAACACGCCAAGCGCGGCCCGGCGGAGTTGTGAGCGGTTCCGTGAGCATCACAAATACAAAAAAGAAAAATGAAGAATGTAAAAGAGTTTGTGCGATTATCGCCGAATAATTGCCCGACGCGGCGGTCGCGATAGTGGTCGCGAGAGCGACGGCCGCAAAACTTCCGACGAGGTCGAACCGCTGAACCTTGCGCACAATAAGAATTCCTCCGATGAACACGAAGGGCAGAAGCGGCAAATTTCCGGCAACCCACCACGTTGCCGGCTGATTAATTACAAGGGCGGACAACGCGACCGCGAAAGCAACCGGGTTGAAAATATGCTTCTTGCCCGGAGCAAGCATATATTTCGAGGCCATGGCCCAAACAGAGACAAACACAAGAAAACCGACTCCGGCGCGGTTCGAGGCCATAACGGGAGTTATGATGAGCGCGAGAATAAACGCCGTGATATAAACGGATTCAATGTTCGTTGCGGCGGAGAAAACACGCGAGAAAACAAAATTAGTTACCCAGCAAATTCCGGTGATAAGAATAACGGAAAACGCTATCGCGGTCGGATCGTAAGGAAGGATGCCGAAAAAAGAAAATACAAAAGCGGCGACAAGCAAGACGCCAAGATAGTACAGCACGAGGCGGTACATCGTAATGCGGTTCAAAAAATCATCTACAAATTTGATCATGGCATTGTGTAACGTTCAAAGCCGCTCGTCATAGTGGCTATCCCCCGCGCATCGATAATGTATGCCTCAAAGCCGGGAAGCGATTCGATAAACGCGACGCCTCCGCTTCCCATAGCGAATGCTGCCGTAGCGAAACGATCCGCCTCGTAAATATTCGGGCCAACGACGGTCAAGCTCATTATGTCGGCAATCGATTCATTGTAATCGTGCGGATTATAAATATGCTGTCCGCGGATATAAGTGCCGGATGTCGCGACGCCCGCTCCGCGCGGATAAATAACTTTAACAATTTCTTTCCGATTAAACGGATTGCGGACGCCAACCGTCCATTCTTCGCCTTTGGAATTTTTGCCGTGCGACTGAATATCGCCTCCGGCATCAACATAAAAATTTTCACAGCCCATAGCAAGAAGCACCTGCGCCGCGTTTTGGATCGCCCATCCTTTTACAAGGCCGGAGGGGTCGTACGCGCCGTGCGGAGTACGGATATCGAAAAAGCCTCGCGTTTGTTTTTTTGTATCTTCGCACAACGCGATAACGGTTTTCATATCGTCGGAATATTCAGATTTTTGAAATTTCCCCCGATTGATGCCCGTGATTTCACTCGTATTTTTGTAGGTGCTGAACTTCTCGTCGACATAAGTAAAATAAGAAAAAACTTTGTCGATCGCATCGCTTCCGAAATGGCTATCGGCGATCTCCACTGTAACCGGCATTCCCATTCTGATTTGCGTGTCACGCATGATCAGATTTTTGCTTGCGTAAGGGCATCGGCCAACGATTCACGAAATGCCATGCTTGTATCCGTCGCTCCCGAAACGATATCGACATTGGCGCTTTGCGCCCGGATCGCTTCGCTTTTTAGGATCGGCATCGCCTGGCCATTGATGTACTGCGATGTTCTGCGATCGTTCGGATATTGGAGAAATTCTACCGAGGTTATTTTACCGCTTTGTATCAATACCTGAATTTGCACAATGCCGTAATAGGCGTCGGCCTGGTTTCCGGTATAGGTGCCGTCCGTATATTGACCGCGGGGTTTTGGAGCCGGAAGAGGCGGCGTCGGAACCGGAGAAGGAGGCGGTGTTGTGGTGGTCGAACCTGGCGCGGTCTTTCCGGAAACCGACTGCTCACCCGAAGATGGCGGCCGTGATTGCGCCGCGCTTGGATTAACCGGACTTTGCGTTACCGAAGGAGAAAAAATATTAGTTGAAGCGCCTCCAAAGTATCTGGACAATGCATAGACGACCGATGTCAAAACAACAAACAAAGATAATAAATATTTTTTCATGTGGTTATCTCCTAAAATATTTCTGGCGAATTACGGCTATAGATGTTCGGGCGGAAGGCGATCTGAAAAACTTTTACCGACGACGGTTCCGACGACGGTTCCGATAATCGCTCCTGCGACAAATTCAGAAAACCAATGGATGCTAACAGACACTCCAAATCCCACATAAAAAGCGTAGAGAATTGCGGTATATGCTACAGATTTATGATTGCGGACATACAAAATATATAGTGTGACCGCCCCCGCGAAGGCAATCGTTGTGTGCGTTGATGGCCATCCCCAAAATATGCCGTGGCGCAAAAAGCCGAACATAAAATCTCTGCTGATGTCGATAAGCGAGTTAAGGTGCGGCGGCTGCAATCTTCCTGTAAATGCTTTGTAGAAAGAAGAAATAAGAAGTCCGATAAGCCCAGCCTGTCCTACTGCCCAAGCCGTATTGATGGTTTTCCAATCTTTCTTGACCTTCCCCGCCGCAAGTAAAATCAGCGGCACAAGAATCGGCAAAATTCCGCCGAGCAACACGGCGGGCAATAAGATCGATCTCAAAACCGAACTATTTATCGATTCAAAGTAAAACCAGTCAAAGCCGGACGTTACGAGAATATACGTAAGGGCAATGGCAACAATATGCCATGCCAACTTGTAACCACGAAAACAATTTACTATGTTCCGCGGCAGTTTATAGAATAAAGTTTGCATTGGTTCTGTTAAATCACTTTTTACAAAGAAGAATACTTCCTCATTATTCTGCGGTAAATTCGGAAAAGTATAAAGGTGACGACGCAAACCGCGACTATTCCCGCGATGATGCCAAGAAGACCGGAAAAATCGCTCCAGTAATTTCCGACGGCGTAACCCAACGACAGCGCACCAAGAGGTTCGATCACGTTTCCCAAAACATCGTAAAGAAGAAATGTTGCGAAAGGAACTTCTACGAGTCCCGATAGCAAGCTCGCAACCGGGCTTAGCGAGCCGGCAAATCTTGTAGCGAAAACAGTTATGGCGGCGTCTGTTCTCATCTCTTCTTTCAGGTTGGTGAAAAAATGTAAGCGGTCGAACTTGAGGAAGCGGACAACCGCATAACCGTATTTACGCGTTATGCCGTAATCCGTGAGATCGCCAAGAATATTCGCAGCTACTGCGACGGCAAGAGATATCCAAAAACTGAAGTATCCCTGACTTGAAAACGCTCCTACGGCGAGGAGCGTGGCATTCGAAGGTAGCGGCAGAATAACAGCTGCCGAATAAATTATGAGAAAAAGAGCCGAATATTTATAAATAAGAAGGAACGAAAGAAGCGGGCTAAGAATATAGTCCATCGGACATTTATTTTGTTATTAAATAATTGCGCACCGCATCGGCTACTGAGTTAAGAAGTGTCGCTACATCAATATGCTGGTTTCTCGCATATCCGGACAGTGAAATCCGCGGATAGCGAGAGTCCGTTATCTGCAACTGAGTTTTGACGTAGTCGGACGGTAGGCCGAAAATCTTATTTATATAATCAAACGTCATCCATTGACGTATAAAACCCGCCTCGTTTGCGGTAAGTGGTTCGTGACGTTTGATAAAAGCCGAAAACCTGGCCTCGCGAGCGCCCGCAATCTGTGCTCTGCGCAATAACCGATAATCCCGCCAAAGAAACGCAAAAAGAACGACGAGAACGATGCCGAGAAAAACCAGGATATATTTTACGCGCCGCGCAGTGCGGTGATCATGAGGAAGAGAGGTCATAGTATATATTAATTACGATTTTATGAGCTGTTTTGGTGCGTCTGATAAATATTATTTAAAAATGTAAATAAAAAAGGCGCGTAGTGTGAGATATTGTGATCTCCTACGCGCCTAAGGCGCCGCAATTGCTTCGCAGAGTCTTTTGCCCCCGCGAGGGCAATGCAAGCGCGCGTTATCAATAATCTGATAACCCTCCTCATTGCCCATGCTCTCGTCGATATGCCGAAACACGAATTGCTCAAATTTTTTGTCGGAAGAAGCGATATGGAGGAACGCTCCGACATTTTTCCACTCGTGGGCGAGAAGATGACTTATTGAAGCAGTATACTGTTCCGATATTTCCGTGTCGTTTTCGTCACATTGCGCAAAACGTTTGAACGAACGGTATATGCTGGGCCAGTTTTTCAGATGGCCGGCTTCTTTTTTCGCCTGTTTGGCTTGTATGTCGGTGCAACCCGGGACTTTATCGGACTTCGGTTGGGCAACGGCCATGCTAGACGCAAATAGCATGCAACAAACAACAATCACTGCTTTCTTTGGCATAAAAATCCCCTCTCAATACTAATAGCAGTATGCAACCGCTTTCATAGTTTGTAAATCTGCCGCCGAATAGCCATGCCGAAAAACTAAAAACATTGTCCTTATTTAAAAACCCCGCCAGTTAAAGCGGGGCCTTGTTAAAGATTAATTCTTCCGTCAACCGAAATGATTCGTCAGGATACAAATCGCAACAAAACGTCGGTGAGTCTATTCCTCGATAGGGCGGCTTTCTTCCTGTGGGACCATAAAGTGCTTCAAGTCGATTTTGCCATTCTTCGATAACCTCTTCCCGGATTGGTGAGTTGCGTTCCGGATCGCTCTTGTTAGGACGAAATCCGATGGTTTTCATTTTTTTATCGGGCGACCAGCGAACGTAACTTATCGGCGAGTACTGATCAAGGTGCAAAACGCGAGGAGCGTTCGGATGAATCGCTTTGAGTCTTTCGATGTACCAGTCCATTCTCTGCGGCCAGAACATGCGATCAAGCACTTCGGGCATCGCAACCAATCCGTGCTTCCACGCTTTCTCTAGCGCGAGAAACGGTTCATCGGCAAATTCTCCGGGTGTTCTTGAAACGATCTCATAATCATCCGGGTGCCCCTTGGTGGAGATAAATAATGCCACGCGCTTTTTGTACGGCGTCAAAGATTCAAACAATTGCGATTCTCGCATAAGGTCAAATCCCATTGTGTCGCACCAGATTCTTCCCGGATGTTTGCCCGAAGTAAACCGACATTCTTTTTCAAAAAATTCCGAGAGTAACTTAATAAGTTCCAACGTCCATTCGGGCGTTAAAAATACTTCTCCGCCATTGAATTGAACGTGTGGATTCCGCGTCGAGATTATAATTTTTTTGAGTTTCTCGAATGCTTCTTCGGGACTGTGAAAATCACCCTTCGCCCCCGAAAGAGATGCTGGATTTACAAAACAATATTGGCACAAAAAACTGCAACCGGAAACAAACAAGCACGCGGCCCCTTTTTCGTTATCGCCGGCAAAACCCTTTCCTGGCTCAATTTTGTAAATCTTGCGCTTTCCGTCGCGAAGTACATTGCCGAGCACCATTTTGCGTCGCGCCAGAACATCAATGGGTGACTTCTTGTTTGCCCATTGTTCGGGCGGAACTATGGTGGATAACATCACGCCCTCCTTTTTTATAGATCGTAAGTTCTGCCTCCGACAGTATCAAAATATCCAAAAAACATCAAGTTGTATGTGCGGCTCACACACCTTAAATTTGCAGCTTAGTAATTAAAAAAACAAAACCGCCGTTTTAACGGCGGTTTAAAATTTTCCAGACCTCTACGGCGTTCAGTCCATCGGCCCCTTTTATCTTGACTTCGACGGTTTTGCAATATAAATTTAACACAGCACCGAAGCCCTTTAAAAATTAAAAGGCGAGAGGACACATATGAACGAAGTGACCAAGCGCGGTTCTGCGCATTACAACAAAACTCAAATTCGTTCTGCGTATACACACGTACAGAAGTCATACAATGATTTTGCGCTACAAGAAACCGGTAAGCCCTGGTGGGATGCTTTTTTGGCGGAGTTACAAGATGACGACCTTATACTTGACCTAGGCTGCGGAAGCGGCGTTCCGACTCGCTATCTTGCATCAAGGGGAATGCGAGTAATCGGAATCGATATCTCTCCGGAAATGATTTTGCTTGCAAAGAAGCAAGCCCCAGGAGTGCCATTTATATGCGCCGATATGGAAACGCAATGGCCCAGAGATACTTTTGACGGGATATGTGTTTTTTTCTCGTTATTGCACCTGCCAAAAGAGAAGACCGCACATCTGTTGCATAAAATTTATCAATGGCTGAAGCCCGGTGGCACGTTTGTGATAACGGTCGTCGAGGGCACAACGGAAGGTTTGTGTGAGAATTTTATGGGAGAAGGCGTTCCGGTTTATTTGTCTTACTACACAAAAGAAGAGTTAACATCTTCTTTGCGCGCAATTGGTTTTTCGGTACTAGCAGTAAAAGATTTGTATATTAAGACCGAAAATTTTGAGGAGACAGAATTATTCATTTTGGCTAAAAAGTAAGGTTTTAATAGGCGTGCATGTGGCACGCCTTTTTAATTGGACCAATTTGGCTGGCAACTAAATAGCTAAAAACAAAGCCGCCGCCTTAGCGACAGGTAAGAAATTTCCAAATCTTCCTCGTGGTCTTGATAATCAGCATCAATTAAATTAAATTTACCTGAGCACTCAAAAATAGGAAAAATAAATGCGCCTACCCAGAGACGGAGCATCGCTTTCGCAGTCATTGACAATAGCAGAAGTAAAACGGGCGATTCTTGAGAGAAGAAAAGAAATCCGCGGACACCGCGACGCGAAACTCGACGACCGCTGCTGGGCCGACGATTACCTTGTTTGGACATTTGTTGACGGTCTGCCGCTGTACCTGTGCCAATTTCCTCCGTTCAATGACGCGATGAAAAAGTGCGTGGAGTTTTATAATTTTCGGCGGGCGGATGCCCTCGATCCTATTCCTGCGGGAGCAAACTTCGACCCGGCGACATGGGATGATGACCTCAAAAGAATGAGCGCCTCGGAATTACTTGATGAACTCATAAAAATTCAGGAAGCGATCTATCTTCACGGCACCATAAGCAGCAGACCAAGAACCGCCGATGACGACAGAAAGCTGTATTCTGTGCTTCCCGAAAAAATGCCAGCCGATTTCCGCCTTCCACCCGAAGATGAATTCTTGGGCGAGACAAGGGCGCCACGTGCCGGATGCCCGTCTTTCTGGAGAAGCCACGGCACATGTAAAACAATGCTCCATAACTTCCATAAATGGGGACCGTGTGAAAAATAGTTATTCGCGCAAAAAAATAAAATAGGCCCAGACTCCGAGCCTATTTTTTATTTTCTTCGGCGCGCAGAGAGTTGAGACGCTCTATTCTTTTTTCTGCCTTATCAAGATCTTCTTTGCTGACAGAAGGATTATCTTTTTTAAATTTTTCAATGCTGCGAATAATCGCTTCCTTATCCATACCCAACTTGCCCAAAATTTCTCGCGCAAAACTATCTGCATAATATTCGTCTTCCAGAGTATGTTTTCCTTTATCTTTCTGATTTGTAGTGTGTCCAAGCTCGTGAGCCAGCACTGACATAAGTTCGTCGTTTAAAAAGGACTTCAAAAGTTTTTCTGAAAGTGTAGTGCGTATACCCGGCAAACACGAGGGATAGCCATTAGGCGGGCAATAATTGCTTTCTGCTATCAGATTTGTTTTACCGCGAGGAGATGCGTCTACTATTACCAAGATTTGTTCTTTTGAAAAGTTGTCGTAGCTTCCTACGCTTATGATCGTTTTGATCTCCTTTTCGCAACACAAATAATATCCAGTTTTTCCTTCCTGTACGTTTTGCCCATTGGTTGGCAAAACAAAAGAAAAAAGAACGAACAGAAAACTGACCACATATTTCTTCCGATGAATCATCACCATGCGCCCCCATGTTTTTGTATCTGAATAACTGCCCTGATTATACGACACATCAAAGAAAAATGCAAGTGAGCCTCAACGGTTTAAAACTGTTAATCCTGATTTTTGGGCATATTAAAGACAAATTTTTCTGCTAAACTTATTCTATGGAAAGCGAAATCGCGGTTTTCGGTGGAGGATGCTTTTGGTGCACAGAAGCCGTTTTTAAAATGCTAAATGGCGTAATCTCGGTTACGCCCGGATACGCGGGCGGCAATCCGCCAGTTGGCGGAAAAAGCCCGACATACGAAGAAGTTTGCTCCGGACGCACGGGGCACGCGGAAGTCATAAAAATAGAGTTTGACCCGTCTAAAATTTCATTCAAAGACTTGCTTGCCGTGTTTTTCGCAACACACGACCCGACAACGCTGAACAGACAAGGCGCGGATGCTGGCACGCAATACAGGTCAATAATTCTTTACTCGAACGACGCGCAAAAAACCGAAGCCGAAAAATTTATAAAATCGCTGAACGCTTCGTCCAAAGAAGGAAAAACGATAGTAACTGAATTAAAACCGCTAGAAAAATTCTGGGAAGCGGAAAATTATCACAAGGATTATTACGAACGCAATCCGCAAAATCCATATTGCGAAATCGTCATCAACCCAAAACTCGAAAAGGCGCAAAAAATGTTCGCCAAACTCCTGAAAAATCAGGATTTTAAGGGCTAAATTAGGTCTTTTTTTTGACCGTATTTTGTGCTAAAATAAAATGGCCGTGAGAGCGGTTTTATTCTTTAATTTAGGCCACATTTAAGCATTTAATATGCCCAAAAAAGAACCGGAAAAAACAATTAAAAAAGAAGCTGGTTCCGCGACTTCTGGCGGAGCCAATCAAGCGTCATATACCGCAAAAGACATCTACGTCCTTGAGGGATTGGAACCTGTGCGTAAACGCCCGGGAATGTATATCGGCTCGACCGGTCCCGACGGACTGCACCACTTGGTTTGGGAGGTCGTCGACAACTCCATCGACGAAGCGATGGCCGGACATGCCAAAAATATTACCGTTGAACTTCTCCCCGAAAACAAAGTAAGCGTAAGCGATGACGGCCGAGGAATTCCGGTTGAGGTCCATAAACAAACCAAAAAATCGGCGCTCGACACCGTGATGACCACGCTTCATGCCGGAGGAAAATTCGGCGGCGAGTCGTACAAAGTTGCGGGCGGTCTGCACGGAGTCGGAGTTTCTGTTGTGAACGCGCTCTCCGACTGGCTCAAAGTAGAAGTTCAGAGGGATGGCGGACTCTACGTGCAGGAATATGAACGCGGCAAGCCGTACGCAAAAGTTAAAAAGATCGGCGCATCCAAAAAAACCGGCACGACCGTAACTTTTTCTCCCGACCCGGAAATATTCAAAGAAATAAACTTTAATTCCAAAAGAATATTGGACCACTTGCGCCAGCAGGCGTTTTTAACAAAGGGTGTCAGAATAAATTTTCTCGACAAGCGCGGTAAGGTTCCGCAATACTACGGTTTCTGTTTTGAGGGCGGAATTCTGTCTTTCGTAAAATATTTAGCCGACGACAGAAAACTTCTGCAGGAAGATTTTTTTTACACGAACAAAGAGCAGGAGAAAGTCGATGTTGAGTGCGCCTTCGTCTACATCGACGAAACGAATATTGAGGAACTAAGTTTCGCGAATAACATCCATACCCCGGACGGCGGCATGCATTTAACCGGATTCCGCTCGGCACTGACCCGTTCGATAAACAACTACGCCCGAGCCGAGGAATATCTGAAAGAAAAAGACGAGAATTTCACGGCCGACGACGTGCGTGAAGGGCTTGTTACCGTCGTTTCCGTAAAGATCCGCGAGCCCCAATTTGAAGGCCAAACAAAGGCCCGTCTCGGCAATCCAGAGGCACGAACCGCGGTTGAAGCCGTTATAAATGAAGCGCTTAAAGAATTCCTTGAAAAACATCCCCAGGATGGCCGGCGAATAGTGGAGAAGGCTCTGCTTACCGCAAAGGCACGCAAAGCCGCGAAAGCCGCCCGCGATACCGTTTTGCGCAAAGGAGTACTTGACGGGCTGACGCTTCCCGGAAAACTTGCCGACTGCATCTCGCGCGACCCCGCCGAGTCTGAACTTTTTATCGTTGAGGGAGATTCCGCCGGAGGTTCGGCAAAATCGGGACGCGACAGAAAAACGCAGGCGATACTTCCGCTTAAAGGAAAGATTTTAAACGTGGAAAAATCTCGCCTGGATAAAATGCTCGCGAACACCGAAGTGAGGGCACTTGTTGTCGCCATCGGAACGGCGATAGCCGAGGAATTTGATCTCGCAAGCCTGCGCTATCATCGTGTCATCATTATGAGCGATGCCGATGTTGACGGCGCGCACATCCGAACGCTTCTTCTCACGCTCTTTTACCGCTACTTTAAACCGATAGTCGACGGCGGCTTTCTTTACATCGCGCAACCGCCCCTTTACCGTATGCAAGCGGGAAAAGAAATACGCTATGCCTTTACCGACAAAGAAAAAGATAAAAATGTCGCCGAGATGCAAAAAATAAAAGAGAAAAAATCCGCCGGCGCGAAAACCGTGGCAAGCAAAGAAGAGCCCACAAAAAAAATGGAGGGCGAAGAGGAAGTCGCCGCAGAAGGAACGGTGAAAGGCGTCAATATCCAGCGCTATAAAGGTTTGGGAGAAATGAACCCGGAACAATTATGGGAAACAACCATGAATCCCGCCAACCGGTTCTTAAGACAAGTAACGGTTGAAGACGCGTCCGCCGCCGATCAGCTCTTCAACATACTTATGGGAGACGACGTGGAGCCGAGAAAGAAATTTATAGAAGCCAGAGCGGCCGGAGTTAAAAACCTTGACGTCTAATGCGCCGGATGCTATCATGTGAATATTAAGGTCCGATGCCGCGACTATATGCGGTATTTTATTTAAAAATGATAGGAAAAATAAAAACTTTTTTTGCCGAAGCCAAGCACGAGCTAAAACACGTTAACTGGCCGACGCGACAGGAAACTATCCGCCTCACGGGCGTTGTGATCGGAATATCTGTTGGACTCGCCTTGTTTTTGGGATTATTTGACGCAATATTCGTTGACCTCATCAAACGGCTCGTCATCTAACGCTGTTTTTAATAATTTTTAATTTTGCATTTTTCATTTTAAATCCATGCCCAATCCCCGAGACCTAAAAGAAGAAAAGGCGAAGATCCGCGAGTGGTACGCTATCCAAACCTATTCCGGATACGAAGAAGCCGTGGCGCGCTACTTGAAACAGCGCGTGGAGTCTCTTGAGATGAACGATAAAATTTTTAACATTATCGTTCCCAAAGAAAAGAAGATAAAAATCAAAGCCGGCAAAAGACAGACGATAGAAGAAAAGATATATCCCGGATACGTTCTTGTGGAAATGATAATGTCGGAAGATTCCTGGTATGTGGTGCGCAACACACCCCGCGTAACCGGTTTTGTCGGCACGGACACCACCGCCCCGACCCCGCTTTCGAAAGCAGAGATTGATTCGCTTCTTTCGCGCGGCGGAGAAGGAGAAGAAAAGAAATTCGCCGTTGACTTCCGCGTGGGAGACCTTGTAAAGATCGTGGACGGGCCGTTCAAAGAATATGACGGGAAAATTTCCGAGGTCGACGAAGGCCGCGGCAGGATAAAGGTCATGGTTCCGATCTTCGGCCGCGATACGGCAGTGGAACTTGATTCGTTACAGGTAAAGAAGATATAATCCAACCATGTCTCAACAGTGTTTTTTCTGTTCGCAAAATCTTAAATACGTTGATTATAAAGAAACGGAGCTTTTAAAGAGGTTTGTTTCGAGCCAGATGAAAATAATCGACCCCAGGCACACGAATGTCTGCGCCAAGCACCAAAGGAAGCTGGCGCTGGCCATTAAGCGGGCTCGTTTTATGGGCCTTCTTCCGTACGTAAAGCATTAGCGAGGTTTTAGTTTTTAGTTCTTAGGTTTTAGTATTTTCTAAAACCTATAACCTCAAACCTAAAACCTAAAATCTTATCCTTGTCTGATATCAATCGCAATTTATTTGAATTCTTTTTCGGACTGACCGGGCGCAACGGATTGCTGGATAGTTTTGGAATATTTTTGGCAAACACCCTCCCCTACCTCATGGTATTGGGGTTTTTAGTTTTTGCTATCGGCCACAAGAACTGGAAATTGCGCTGGCTGATATTGGCCGAAGGGGCGATGGCAACAATTTTATCCCGCGGCATAATAACCGAAGCGATCAGATTTTTCTATCATAATCCGCGACCATTTGTCGCGCTAAGCCTTTCGCCGCTTATCACAGAATCAAGCTACTCCTTCCCCTCGGGGCACGCAGTATTCTTTTTTGCGCTGGCAATGACAATTTTCTATCACAACCGCCGCTTGGGCTGGTGGTATTTCGCACTCTCTTTAATAAACGGGCTGGCCCGGATATTTGTCGGCGTCCATTGGCCGCTTGATATCGCCGGCGGAATAGTTTTGGGAATTTTTAGCGGATTTATCGTACATCAACTTATAAAACCGTATTTGAGGCAGATAACAACGACCTCCCAAATTTAAAATATCCCGTTAAGCGGGATATTTTTTATTACTGTTTGGGTACAAAACGAAATGATGCTTGAGCGACTTTAACCAATGCCGGAAGAATATAAAACACCTGAGGCAAGAAGCGAAGCCCAAATAAGCAATGAGGATAGCAACCCCGAGACAATAATTAACCATTTCTTTGGTCTATTTGATCCAACAAAAAAGCAGAAGAATATAAAGAAAAATAACGTAAAGAAAAATTGGGCTGCGGGGGCTGTAAACCCACCCCCCGTAAGGCCAGAACGAGGAGGATTGACGATGATACCACCACTTCTAAATAACGGTGTGTAATCAAGCACGATGTTAGTCAGCCGCACAACGAATTGCAGAAGAGACCAATATAGCGGGAGTATAAGTAAACCGAATATGGCTTTGAGCCAACTCTTCATATTTCAATAATATCATAGTGCCACCGGCAGGATTTTCATCCCCACACCTATGCATAGGTGTGGGTACGGGCCTGCGACCGTTGTGCCACCGGCAGGATTCGAACCTGCGACCTCGGCCTTATGAAAGCCTCGCTCTGCCGCTGAGCTACGGTGGCCCGCAAACAATTTTTAGATTAGCACAGAAAAAATTTTTCGCCAAGATGGATTGACATTGTGCCAACTAAAAGCAACACTGAGGTCAGCATTCTTGAAACACGGAAGGAGGAAACGTGCCGTCTGGAAATACGTATGCTTTGCTTTTTATTTTTTTTGTATCTCTAGCGGTTCTTATCAAAGTTGATAAGGCCCTACAAAATACCAAAGATGGGCCGCTAAAAACAATGCTCGCTTGGGGAGGAGCAATATTGTTCCTTGCGATATCCGGCTCGGCAATAGCCTTAATTGTAAATTTCCTATCAAAATGAATAACCGCGCTGCAAGCGGCGCGGTATCTGTTTGCAGCTTGCGGTTATTCACCCCGACGTACGTCGGGGTTTATTATCTGCGTACCGTTTCATCCCCGCGGCTTACCGCAGGGTATTCACGGGCAGATAATAACAAGCCGCTCTTAATTGGGTGGCTTTTTGTTTTGTGTTTGGTAATTTATACAAAATTTTTGACAAATGAATTTATTGGCGGTATAATGCAACTAGCTTAATCAAAAACACACGGAGGGAGCCGATGGATAGAAAAATCACTGACCTATTCGCAAAAATTTGCCAGACAAAAACAAACGGCTACCGCCTTGCAGATATTCCGAAAGGAGTATTAATTAAAGCACTGACGGCAAATGCAATTTATGTTCTGACCAAAACAGCCGAGGGTAAGAACCCAACAGTTGCTGTTAGCGGCGGACTAGTGCCAAAACCATTGATCGGCGAATTCAGCGGTTCAACCCTTGGCGGCCACGCGATTAAAGTCGGCTGGCTTGGCAAGGAAATGTATTTAGAAATTTATCTTGTTGGAGGCAAAATCCTAACAACTTCGCTCGTTCAAAAAATCACACTCGAAAATTCTCCGCACGAAGCAGATGCGCTAATCAAGCTTGCCGAAGAAAATACACGGAAAAAACTCTCATAAGAAACGAAACAAAGCCGCCACAAAACGGCTTTTTTGTTTTTTTGTATAGCTCGTTCAACTCCACACCCCAAAACGAAAAACGAAGGTGTTCCCTCGTCGCGAAGTTTATCCCGAAGTATTGAGGGACTCGCTCGGGCCGTTCAGGCTCTGAAAAGCCCCTCGGGCTCGAAGAGATGATTGAAAAACCGAACCCGCCAAAAGGCGGGTGGGTTTTTCTAACCATTTGCGGAAACAGGACGCAATTGGAGTCGGGTTATCGTTTCTCTGCGGAATTGGACGATGTTCGAAGGATGATAGCTCAAAAATACTTACAAATTTGCAAAATCGACGCAGGCTGAGAATAATATAACTTATGAATCCCGATGTTTTTATACTTATCCGCAATTGTTGACAAATACTATGCCCAAGTATACACTTTTGTTAGATTTCCGATAATTGATTGTCGAAGGAGGCGAACGATGATTCCGAGGCTTTACTTTGGGGTAGCGACCGTACAGCTGACGTTTGCAAGCTGGGTTATAATTACACTCTGGATCCTTTTCTTCTTATGGGGCGTCACCTATCAGATTCACGAATCTTTATTCGGAGGCTGGTCGATTCCTACGCCACCAGTTGGCAAAGGACCTTGGTTGCGTTGGCTAAAGAGACGTGACATACGTAAAAAATTATGGGATGACGGCGTAATCGGCATCGTTGTTATACAAAACATCATGATGGGCTTCCTATTCGCAATTGCTCTGGTAGCCACACTCTGAAAAATTTCTTATTCGCACATTTCTTGTGTCTCGCTCCCCTGGTTGCTACACTTGTCGCCACTTCGTTTGTGTCGCACTATTGGCATTAAAGAGCGTGGCGGACAGCTATCTGCTCGCAAGACAAAATCTTGCGGGCAGTTTTTTTGTTTGTGCGCACGACAGGATTCTAACAAACCAAAAACAGCAGAAATATCTGCCGTTTTCGGAAATTTTTTGCGGTGGTGGGAGGATTCACTATTCGTCCCGCCAAGGCGGGACTGCGTTCTAAAATCCATCGGTTTTAGTATTTCCGCCACGGGAAAATTTCCGCTTTCCCGACCCCTTTCCCGTCCAACTCCACACCCTAACCACAGAAACAAAAACAACCGCCACAAGGGCGATTGTTTTTGTTTTGCATTTGCGGGGGTGGGAGTTGAACCCACTTCAGCAGCTTATGGGGCTGCCCGGAGAAAACCTTCCCCAGCCCTCCCGCGCATACGGAACTTTTTCGGTAATCCGTAAGAAATAATGATACTCCACAAACGCCGACTGGTCAAAGTTTCAACGAGATGCGATGATAAAATTATGCGAGCCAAACCGCGCTTCTTGCTTAAAAAAAATCTGTTATCTATCGCGAAATCCGCCGTCGGAACAAAGATGTTCCGAAATCTTTATTTTTCGATTGGCGGCAAAAAAATTGATGTGCTTCGTGACGGTGACCTAAGTTGCGCGTTTTTCGTAAGTTTTTTGCTTAAAATGTTCGGCCTCGTCGGAGAAACACACACAACCGTTAGTGGTCTGGAAAAGGATATGGCTCGTCACGGTTGGCGGAAAATAAATAAACCAAGAGATGGGGCAATAATAGTTTACGCCCCAAAAAAATTCAAAAGCGGCGAAATCCACAAACATGTAGGGATTTATCTCGGCAAGGAATTTGCAGTAAGCAACAGCAGTAAAAAAAGATCGCCGAAAGCCGACAAGTGGAACTTCCGACCAGTCGAAAAAATATTATGGCACAAAAAACTGGAAAGTTAGCAATTCTCGGCTACGGCCGCGAAGGAAAATCGGTCTTTGGATTTATCAAAAAAATCCCGCAGCTTCGCCGCGCGAAAATTGAGATCCGCGACAAAAAACTCAGCAAGGACTACCTTAAAAACCTTGAGCAATTTGATGTTGTTTTCCGCTCCCCCGGAGTGCCGTATAACCTTCCGGAATTAAAAATGGCGCGCAAATCGGGGGTAAAATTTTTAAGCGCGACTAAACTATTTTTTGACTATTGCCCGACAAAAAATATAATCGGCATCACGGGCACGAAAGGAAAGGGCACAACCTCTACGCTTTTATATGAGATACTCAAGGCCGCCGGCTTTGACGTCTACTTGGCAGGCAATATCGGCAAGTCCCCGCTTGAGATACTGCCGAAACTGAAACCAAGTTCTTGGGTAATCCTTGAGCTTTCCAGTTTCCAACTGCAGGACCTCGAAAAATCTCCCCGCATCGGAGTTGTTCTTGATGTTTTTCCCGACCACCAGGATGCGCATCTTAACCTCAAGGAATATTATGACGCGAAAACGAACGTCGCGCGCCACCAAAAGAAGAATGATGTTATTTTCTTTTTCGCGGCCAACAAGTTAAGCCGTTGGACGGCGAACAAAGGTGACGGCAAAAAAAACTCTGTTTCCGAAAATGGTTTTTCGATTTTTGAGCCAGCCGATCTAAAGATCCGCGGCCATCACAATTTCAAAAATGCGGTTATGGCCGCAACTGTTGCGCGAAAACTCGGCATACCGAACAAAATAATCGCAAAAACGGCAAGGGCATTTCGCGGCCTCCCCCATCGCCTTGAGTTCATAAAAAAGATTGGCGGCGTCTCGTTTTACAATGATTCCGCCTCAACAAATCCGCACACAAGCGCAACGGCCATTAGGGCTTTTCCTGACGAACAAAAAATACTTATCGCCGGTGGGCAAGATAAAGGTTTAAACTACAAACCGCTTGCACAAGCACTCAAAAATTCCAACACGACATTAATGGTTCTCTTCGGCGAAAATAAGAATAAAATTGCAAAATCGCTCGCAAGAATCAAGAATAGAGAATTGAGAATAAAGCACGTAGGAAGCCTAAAACAAGCCATTCGGTTAAGTTATAGATTCGCCAAAAACCTACTACATTCTAAATTCTACATTCTAAATTCTGCCACTATTATCTTCTCCCCCGGCGCCGCAAGCTTTGATATGTTCAAAAACTATGCCGACCGCGGCGAACAGTTCAAAAAAATCGTAAAAGCGTTAAAATAAGCCTATGTCTTCTCCAATAGACAAAAAAACCATAAAACATCTGGCGGAACTGGCCCGTGTTGAGCTTGGCTCAAAAGAAGAGGAAAAACTGGCCACCGATCTCGGTAAGATTTTGGATCACTTTAAAGAGCTTCAGGAGCTGGATACTAAAAATACCGAATCAATGACGGGCGGAACGAATCTAAAAAACATCTTCCGCGAAGACGACGGCGGTGAGCAACCCTTCGACAAGCTCAGGGCAGGCACGAACAATGGCGCCGGTATTGATGCGTTTCCGGAAAAAGAAAAAGGATTTCTTAAAATACCCCCCGTTTTTGGCTCGGAATAAAAAGAGATATGGAAAAATTTGGAAATAACGAAATGAAAACTATTTTTGAAGGCGTTGAATCTGTTGAGGAAGAATTTTTTCGTTCGGGTGGCAAGGGCGGTCAAAATGTGAACAAAGTGGAAACTGCCGTGCGCGTTCGCGCCAAAATTTCCGATCCTGCCCTATTTGCGCGGCTTAAAGAATTATATCCGGGATCGGTAACTGACGCCGAAGAATTTCTTGTTGGGTCGCAAACCGAACGCAGTCAGCACCAGAACCGCCAGCTGGCCTATAAACTTTTAGAGGAGCGCCTTGCGGAAGCGCGGAAAATTCCGGAAGAACGCATTGAAACAAAACCAACCAGATCGTCTCAAACAAAACGCCTTTCGGAAAAAAGACAACAGGGAGTAAAAAAACAATCAAGAGGCAGGGTAGCGCCGGATTCGGAATAAAATGAATATTTTGCGAGACCTAACAATTAAATCGTTTCACGAAGGCCTGGTCGCCAAAAAATTTAAGGCGCTTGAAATTACGCAGGCGATCTTTGGACACATTAAGGAAAGTGATGGAAAAATCGGCGCATATTTAAACACGCTTGAGGAAGACGCAGTCAAAGAAGCGGAAACGGCCGATATCGCAGTCGCGAAAAACGAAAACATCGGGCAACTTGCCGGAGTACCGCTCGCGATCAAGGACAATATTTTAATAAAAGAGTCCCGAGCAACGGCAGGATCTAAAATTTTGGAAAATTATATTGCAAGCTATGACGCGGGCGTCATCCAAAAACTTCGGACCGAAGGAGCCGTGTTTCTTGGGAAAACCAACCTCGACGAATTCGCCATGGGTTCATCTACCGAAAATTCGGCCTTCCATATAACGCGCAATCCGCATGACCCGGAGCGCGTCCCCGGCGGGTCATCCGGCGGCTCCACCGCGGCAGTTGCTGCGCATCTTGCGGTAGCCGGACTAGGATCGGATACGGGCGGCTCGATAAGGCAACCGGCCGCATTTTGTGGCGTAGTGGGCCTGAAACCGACCTACGGCGCCGTTTCCCGTTCCGGACTGATCGCCATGGCATCAAGCCTCGACCAAATCGGACCGATAACAAAAACCGTGGAAGACGCGGCAATATTGTTTGGGGCGATTGCCGGCCATGATCCGCTGGACGCAACCAGTAAAGATCACGATTACGGCAACGACGATCTGCTGAACCCAAAATTTGAGTCCGTTAAAAAACTGAAAATAGGACTGCCAAAAGAATATTTTGCCGGCGGCATCGACCCGCAAATTCAAAAAGGCGTGAAGCGCGCGATCGAAAAAATTAAAAGCCTGAAAATAGAATTTAAAGAAATTTCTCTGCCGCACACGAAATACGCGCTGTCCTGCTACTACATCATCATGCCTGCGGAAGTAGGCTCTAACCTGGCAAGATTTGACGGGATAAGATATGCGAGAAATGAAAAATTAAAAATGGAAAATGGAAAATTGCAGGAAATTTATCTGAAACAACGAGGACTGGGATTCGGCCAAGAAGTAAAGCGCAGAATAATTTTGGGAACGTTCGTGCTCTCTTCCGGTTACTACGACGCCTATTACGAAAAAGCGCAAAAAGTAAGGGCACTTATAAGAAAAGATTTTGAGGATGCCTTTGAAAAAGCGGACGTGATACTTGCCCCGGTAACGCCGACGTTGCCGTTTAAGATCGGTGAGAAAAGCAGCGACCCGATCTCAATGTATCTTTCCGACGTTTTTACGATACCGGCAAATCTGGCCGGACTTCCGGCAATTTCCATACCGACGGAATCGCCATCGGCACAAAACTATTCAAAAGAAAATTTGCCTATAGGATTCCAGCTCATCGGAAAACCATGGCGCGAAGTGGACATTTTGGGCCTGGGGCAGTATTATGAGAAACTATGATCCAGCAACCATTGGAAGTATTTGCCCAAATAAAAGACGTTGTAAACGACCCGCGCGTTCAAGAACCACTCAACCGGTCAATATCCTTATACCTCTCAAACCTTGGCTGGCTTAAGGCAATAGGCCTTCTTTTGAGCATGTCTTTCGTTGCGGCAACTGTACTTTTTGCCGTCAGAACCGGCTGGCTCGCGTTGAGAGTGGACAGGGTCCGAGACGTCATTTTAAAAACAAATCTTCCCAAGAAAAGATCTATCAAGGCCTGGCAGGTCATACAAAAAAATTTCTTTTCCGGAGACGACCCGCATCTTAAGGTTGCGATAATCGAAGCGGACAACCTGCTTGACGAAGCGCTGAAACTTGCCGGATTTCGCGCGCCGATGCTCGGAGACAAACTAAAAATGCTGACGGAGGCCGAACTCCCCGGCCTAAATCAAGTTTGGGAGGCGCACAAACTAAGGAACCGCATAGCGCACGAAAGCGGCTTCAAATTAAACAGAGATATGGCGGAACGGGCACTGGCGATCTACGAACAAACCTTCAAAGACTTGGGGCTTTTGGAATAATAATTACTCAATCGTTGTTGATGCTGGCGTCGGCGCTACTACCGGAGTTTCTACACTTGTTCCGTTTACCGATTGCACGGTCAATCCCCTTGAGCCCGGCAAATAAGTTCCGGATAAAGTTATATCGCTTCCGATCAATCCTTTCAGGGCCGTATCAACATTTTTATCAATCGAATTTTTGACCATGAGTTCGGCCCCGCGCGGCGTCAGTAAATAATACACAAGTTTGATCTTTTCGAGCTTCCCTTTAATTTCGGGAATCGCCACGGGAGAACTGCTAGAAGTACCTGGAGTAACGGCAAAAAACGAGAGTTCAAACAGGATATCCGCGCTCTCTTTCTTCGCCGCGTCCAGATCTTTGCCTAAAGATTCGTTTTTTGCAGTTAAGTCGGCAATTTTATTATTAAGTGTCGTATTTCCTCCTTGAGCTGCTACTTCTAGGCCGGCAATTTTTTCATTTAATCCCCTGTTTTGAAAGTAGAAAAATCCGGTACCACCAACCCCTCCCGCGACAAAAACTGCCAAAATTATCAAAACAATAGTTGTTTTATTAAAGTGGTTGCCCGAGACACCGGTCGCAACGGAAACAATTTTGGGCTGATCCTTTTTGGATTCTTCTTTTTTCGGCTGTTCTTTTGGCGGTTCAATCTTTTTTTCCGCGGGCTTGGCAATGGTTTTAACGTCAGTGATTTTTTCCGCGGGAAAACCGATTTCCATTTTAGAAACGGAAACGAGGTCGCTCACCACTATTGGCTTGTCTTTTGGCGCTTCCTTAACCGGCGACGGTTCTTGCGGTTTTGTAACGGCGCTAACCCCTTCCGCACTTTTAATCGAATCTTCCACATCCTGCGCGAGCCATCCCGTGCCGACAAGGGCGTTTTTAACATCATCTCTTGAAACCCCAAGTTTTAATTGGGATTTAATGTATTCTATTATTTGTTGCTGAACCATTAGTTTAAGTATAGCAAAACCTGTCGGTCATCTCCCCTGCATACTTCCCTGTCCAAACTTAGTTTGTAATAAAATTAAAAATCTGCCCTATGCCACTATCTGCGTACAATGCATGCAACGTTTCGCATCGAGCGGAATTTCACCCATACACTCCGAGCATTTTTTGGTCGTAGGATCAGCCGGCGGTTCCTTGCGGGCGCGGGCAATAAGCATATTCATCGGTTTAACCACAAAGAAAAATGCTACGGTTGCGACCAATAAAAATGAAATGAGGGCATTGATGAAGTTGCCATACACGAACTGCCTTCCATCGAGCACAAACGAAAGACCTGAAAAATCCGGCACTTTCGCGATCGCTGCAATTAGTGGCGCGAGAATATCTTTCACTAAAGCCGTTACCACCGTACCAAAAGCGGCGCCGACAACGACACCGACCGCCAAGTCGACAACATTACCCCGAAGTAAAAACCGTTTAAATTCTTTGAGCATGGATTGATATTGATTGTCTAATTATATTCATCATAACATCCACGTTCATGACAATCATAATTCAAACAATTTGTTCTTGTCCCTCGTCGGTCGTCTAAGATGACCTCGCTCGGGACTCGTGAAAAACAATGCCCCGCATCCGGGGCATTGTTTTTCTACTCGCGCGGCCGACCGGATTCGAACCGGCGATCTTCCCCGTGACAGGGGGACGTGTTAACCGGGCTACACCACGGCCGCAACTTGGTTATAAATTTAATGATACCTGAACCAAAAAGCAAGTGCTTTCGGGTTGCTATCTATTTTAAGAGGTCGGTGAATTCTTTTTCGCTGATTATTTTTACTCCCAATTCCTTCGCTTTTTCAAATTTTGAGCCTGGCTCGGAACCGACCACAACGTAATCGGTTTTTTTGCTTACCGACTCCGAGACGTCTCCACCAAGCGAGCGAATCTTTTCTTTGGCTTCGTCGCGGCTCATTGTCTCAAGACTCCCCGTCAAAACGAAAGTTTTGTCGGAAATCTTGCCGGAAATCTTGCCGTTTTTGGCTATCTTTTTTCCTTCACTCAAAATATGTATCCCAACCCCGTCAAATCTTGAAAGAAGTTTTTCGTTTCTCTCTTCCCTTAACCAATCGTGTATGCTTTGGGCGACTTTCGGGCCGATATCCGGTATTTTCTGCAGATCTTCCAGGGAAAGTTTTTTAGCCGCGCGCGTAAGCTCCAGTGGCGAAGAAATTTTACCGGCTCCCTCAAGCTCCCGTGCCAAAACATGTGCCGTTTCCTCGCCAACGTGCAAAATACCCAAGGAATAAATAAAGCGCGGCAAAGTTATCTTTTTTCGCTCGCCTATTTCACCCACGACGTTCTCCGCTGATTTTTCTCCGAACTGCGACAAAACTTCTATGTCGGCTTTTTTAAGGGAAAAAATATCGGCGGCATCGGATATCAACCCTTCGTCCAAAAATCTGTCTATTATCTTGGGCCCCAGACCTTCTATGTTAAAAGCTAAGCGGGAAACAAAGTGATAAAGCGATTCGCGGTGCCGCGCGCCGCAATTTTTGCTGAAACATTTATAGGCCACGCCGTCGCGGACAACCTTGGACCCGTCAACCGGGCAATGCGTCGGCATATGAAATTCTTTTTCTTTTCCCGTGCGAAGTTCTTTTAGGACTTTCGTTATTTGCGGGATAACGTCTCCGGCACGGCTTACGATAACAGTATCCCCTATCTTGAGGCCCAATCTTTTTATCTCGTCGGCATTGTGAAGCGTGGCGTGGGTTATGGTAACACCGCCGACGCTTACCGGCTTCATGACAGCAACGGGAGTAAGAGCGCCGGTGCGCCCAACCTGAACCTTGATGGATTCAACGACAGTTGTGGCTTCGCGCGGGGCGAATTTATAAGCGATTCCCGCTCTCGGGGCCTTACCGATAATTCCCGCGTCCTCATAAATTTTATTGTCGTTTACGGACACCACTATGCCGTCTATCTCATACGATATCTTTTCTCTTTTCTTTTTTATTTCCTCGTGAAACCGGAGGATTTCGGCCGGAGAATGAACAACTCGGCCATCTTTATTTATTTTGAATCCAAAATCTTTAAGCGCGGAATATTCCTCTCCGCGTGTTGGAAAATTTTTAATGTATTCACGGAAACCAGGATTGCTTTTCTCTGGTCCAACAACCGCATACGCGTAAAAATCCAGCTTCCTTGACGCGGATATTTTAGGGTCAAGCTGTCTAATGGAACCGGCGGCAACATTTCTTGGATTCGCATAGAGTTTTCCGCCTAATTTTTCCTGCTCGCGATTGATTCTCTTGAATTCTGCTTTTGTAAGAACCGCCTCGCCACGAATGACCAATTCTTCGGGAACATCTCTTTCGCTGTCTTCAATTTTAAGAGGTATCGCCTCAACTGTCCTGATATTGTTTGTCACGTCCTCACCGAATTCTCCGTCTCCTCTGGTTGATCCCCGCAGCAAAACACCGTTTTGATAAACCAGCTCGATAGCCAAGCCGTCAAATTTAAGATCGCAGTAAAATGAGGTTATTTTTTTGAATTCGTTCTCTCCAAGATAATTTTTGAGGCGCTCGAGCCAGTCTTCCGTGTCTTTTTCCGAAAAAGAATCATTCAGCGAGTTCATCCTTCTTGGGCGCCCGTAAACTTCGTGCCTTACTTTTTTGAATTCCTTGAGTGGCTTGCCGCCGATGCGCTGGGTCGGAGAGTCTTTTGTAACAAACTCGGGAAACTGCTCCTCAAGATCAAAAAGTTCTTTTTTTAAAGAATCGAGGGCTTCATCGGAAATCTCTTGCTTGTCCAAGACATGGTAAAGGTAGCGATGGTGATTTATCGTTTTCTTTAAATGCTCTATTCTTGCCTTGGCTGCTTTCTTTTCCATCCCGTTAGAAGCAGGGAACGCTTCGCCCCGAGAGCAAAGTCCTTCTCTGGTTGTTAATTATTGATAAACAAAGCAACATGTTTATATTTTAGCGTTTCCGTAGCAAAGCGGCTTCTAACGGGACCATGTTCTGCCGCCTTATCTTAACCCTCCAAGAAAAAGGAGAAAGGCGCGCCTGGCGTTAAGAGAAAAGCCCCTTGAAAGCACGGTGAGGGAACTTGAAGACAGGGTCATTTGGTAGCTTGCTCCGTTCGTCAGCGTGTAGTTTGCGGCGCAGTTCCCGTCACGAAAATATGTATACATACCGCATTCTATACCAGCATCGGCGGCAAAAATCGCTTTTTGCGAATTTGCGGCATCGGTTGCCTGACGAATTTGGTATGTCGTCATCATTCCCGCTATTGTTGTGGCGCCCATAATAACTCCTCCCAAAACCATCACGGCAAGGATCATCGCCTGCCCAGTAGTATTACTGCGACGATCCCCGCTCGAGAAAAAATGGTGTTTGTCTGAATTAAGCATGGTTTATGCAAAAAAATAATTAGTCACAATTTAATATTTTAAAAATCGCAGTAATACTACTGGGCCTGACCTTTTTTATGAGAACGTAGAACGTAGAATGTAGAACGTAGAAAATTTTTCATGCCTAGAAAATAATCTTAGTTTAATCTAATTATACCACCAAAAACATTCCGCCCGGCATATGCCGGGCGGAATAAATACCTGTTGATTCTTTTGTCTTCTATGTGAAGCCTCCTACACCTCTATGATCGTCGTAGTCGAAACAATAACTTGAACAGGGGCCACGTAGCTTCCTCCACCGGCTCCAGTGCAGGAAAGCGTGTAGGTGGTCGTTGAAGTTGGAGAAACAGAAACATTGCCGCTTACGGGGTTAACCGAACCGACACCGGGAGCAATACTGCAAACATCGGCATTTATGCAGGTCCAGGAAAGGGTCGTTGATTGCGGGGCCGTAACACTTGTTGGATCGGCCGTAAATGTACAGCTTAGGGCGATAACATTTACATCGCAGGAACTGTTCGTGCCGGCGCTTGTTACGGTGACGCTTTTTGTTCCGGCGGCAGAGTAGGTAGCCGAGAAATTCTGGCCGGAGCCGGAAGAGGGAGAACTGCCGGGCGCGGACCAAGCATATGTTCCGTTGCCTCCTGATGCGGAAAAGTTAACGGCAGTTCCCGGGCTGGTAGTTTGCGAAGGAGGAGAGCAGGAAACGGGGGTACTGCTGCTGCCACCACCACCGCCGCAAGCCTGACCGACAGAAGCGCAACCGCCGGAGTTCGTGCCGCAACCGTTCACCGAAACACAAGAGTTGTTTTGACAGACAAAGTATGGGTTTGTTTCACCCGAAGAACAACCGCCGCCGCCGCCGCTGGATGGCGTGACGTCAAAAGTTACAGAAACATATTTGGTTGGCAACGGATAGCCGTTTGGGTTAGATGTGCCCGTAAAAGTTATTGTTGTTGAGGTAGTGCCCGCAACAAGACCAGCAGAGTTAGCGGTGATCGTTATATTGGGGGATGAACCGGCCGCAACATTACCAGATGCGGGAGAAAGAGTAAGCCAGGGTTTGTCGGCTGAGGCGGACCACTGAAGCGTTGAACCGCCCGCGCCAGTATTGGAAACTGTTACCGTAGACTGAGCCGTATTGCCGACAGTTGCGGTAAGAGATGCCGTCGTGGGCGAAACCGACATTACGGCCAACGGATCCCAGTAAATATTGTAAATAAGCGTGCCGGCGGAAGGAAGCATGCAAGAGTTTGTTCCGCAATTCATTCCAATTATAGTTACCGCGTTGGCAAGGTTGAAGAAGATGTCTCCGAAAAAGCTCAAACCAAAGAATTCTTGATCGTTATGAAGCGAGGCAAGAGAAGTAAAAGATTGTTCTATTCTGTTAAGCACATATCCAGATGGAGGAAGGGTGCTCGTACTATACGGAGCATCAAGCATATAAAGACCGGTAAGTTGGTTTGAATAAGTTTTTGAAGTTCCGGAACAAGAAGTCAAACTGCCGCCGCAGGGGTCAGATGGACCGGAGGGAAAAGACCAGCTTGAAGCGAGAGGGGTGAGAGCTACCGAATCTTTGGAGTTGACTTGGATGGTGCCAACCGAAGGAGTCACAACGAACGAAAGCTCGCCGGTTGAACCATTCCTGCTATTTGTTCTACTTCTACTATTTTGTCCGTCACAATAAACAAAAGTCGTATCCGTAAAAATATTGTAATAGGCCTTCCAATGGTATTGCCCGGAAATGGAATTAACGGAATATTGCAGGCTTTCACTTCCGTTGCCGAGCAAACCAGTGCTGTTAAAAGCAGTGGCTGATGGTTTTACTTCGTAGCCAGTTACAGTATAACCAGTCGTGGTCTCCGACCCTTCAAGAAGGTGCGTCGGTCTCCCCATGCTCAACGGACACTGGACGTCCAAGTTGCTGGTTGTCTCGTCTGCCGGTAGCGCAACATCCAAAAATATATACGAATCGTTTCCTGTTGTTCCGCCGTTCGGAATCGTCGTCGTGTGATCCTGATGCCACTG
>OBEQ012037040.1_pt1 | contig 30962 bp, 43 predicted proteins | sample 1670901 | NCBI WGS metagenome assembly OBEQ01 (sample SAMEA104232315, study PRJEB22302) | groundwater metagenome | biome: forest; feature: aquifer; material: groundwater | place: USA | collected 2011-08-07 | depth 5.4 m | reverse complement strand
TGATACACGAAAAGCTTTTACAACTAGGACATTTGGGTGTTCTCATGACCTAGAGAATACATCCACTGAGTCAAATGGCTAAAATGTATTGATTCACCAACTAAAGGTAATGTCTACAGGTGACCGTTTTGAAACGGTACCTTTTTGCCTGACGTAATGTTTCCTGAACGGACGTAGTCTCGCGTTTTACGACAAATTTATTAACGCTCCTGGCTTCAGGATTTGAGGAGTAGATTGGTGATATGATGAATATATGCTGACAAAAAGCGATAAGGATTGGATCAAAAATAACTTTGCAATGAAACATGAGTTATCAGCTTTGGGGGAAAAAATGGAATTAAAAGCAAAAGAACGACACAGTGAGTTATTGAATTTATTTGATGGTTTGGCGAAGGAAGTCAAAGATAATGAAGAGTTTCGTCTTGTGACAAATCATCGTTTGGGGAGGGTTGAGAAATTGGTGGGTGTTACCTCTTAGAGGGAGGAGGGGTCTCCCGTGGAAATACACTGGATTTCGGAGTACCTCAAGAGTCGGCGAGTGTTATAAACTGGACAAATCAAGTTTAACCGAGGGGGTTTGGTTGGCGGTGAGGTAGGCGGAGGTAATCTTGGTCAGACCCATTTCTTTAAGAAGGGTGGTAAGGTTGCTAGCAAGTTCGTCGAGCTTCTGGCTGGTTTTACCCAGGGAAACGTGGATGATGGGGAACTTTGGCTCGGACTTGTAGGCGATGGTGGCGCCAGCGGAGAGCTGTTTGGCTCTACCTTCTGGGTCGGTGGTGACGGTACCGCTCTTGGGGTTAGGCATCAGGCCTTTGGGACCGAGGACCTTAGCATACTTGGCGAGCTTCCCCATGTCCGCGGGGGTGGCGAGAAGAACGTCGAAGTTGAATTCGTTGTTATTCAGGGCAACAACGGTCTTGTCAGAGAAGATCTCGACGCGGATGGTCTTACCGGTAGAGAAAGGAACCTTGACCTCGCCGCGGAGACCGGTCTCGAGGATGTTGACGTGAAGATCAATGGTTTTGCCTGCACCAGCGGAGATGAGCTTCTCGAGGGCGTCCTTGGGGGCGTAGGTTTGGTTGTGGTTGATCTTTTTGGTGAGGGCCTGGTAGCGTTTGGAGCGGCCGTAGATGTGGCGGGGGTACTTGGCGAAGTGGCTGGTACTGATAGCTTTGACTGCTTCAACGACTTCTTTCTTGGTTTCGGGCTGCTCTTCTTTTTTCTCGGCATCGGCCAGGGTGGATGGATATTTGGCGCGGATGGTTTCGAGATCGGCGTCGGAAAGGCCGAGGGCGAGGATTTCACCGTCTTCTTTGGCGGTCAGTTGCTCGGGCTTGACGCGCTTCTCCCGGAGAACCTTGGCGATGTTCTCTGGAAGGTCTTGATATAGTTCTTTCCAGTTTGTTCTAGTTGTTTTGGTTGCCATAGGAGTTATTTGACGTCGACACCCATGGAACGGGCGGTGCCGATGACCATTTGAATTGCTGATTGGAGGTTGGTGGTATTCATGTCAGCCATCTTTTTCTTGGCGATCTCTTCGACCTGGGCCATAGTGAGCTTACCGACCTTGACTTTTTGGGGCTCTTTAGAGCCTGATTTGATGTTGATGGTCTGTTTGATGAGATCAGAGACGGGAGGAGTCTTCAGGACGAAGGTGAAGGTGCGGTCCTCGTAGATAGTGACGAGGGCGGGAATGACCTGACCACGCATTTGGGCGGTTTTGTCGTTGTATTGCTTGACGAACTCCATGATGTTGACGCCGTGCTGTCCGAGGGCTGGTCCGGTGGGAGGAGCTGGGTTGGCAGCGCCAGCGGAAAGGTTAAGCTTTAAGATCGCTTTGATTTTTTTGGCGGCCATATTTGTATTACTAGTTTATAGTTTGATCCAGAGAGCGAAAAGGGGAATTAAGAAACTTTCTTTTCGCAACTCCGCTGTCGGTAGACAGACTACGGATCGCTGCCTCGATTTGATCCGAGGTTGGATAACTTCGACTATTTTAACGCATGGAAAAGAATTTGTCTAGCTTCCACCCAGAGAGTTAGTAAGTTAGTGGGATGGCGGCGGGAGTGACCACTTTAGTTGAGGCAGCCTTCGGACATTTGCCTACCTTGACGGGCAGAGCACCGGCGAGCTTGGCTTCGCACTGGGAGCCGTAAGTAGTGCCGGTCTTGGTGTTGCAGACGGGCTTGTAGAGGTCGGGGCAGACGTTTTCGGGGGCATGGTAACTGGTTGTTGGGGTGGCGATGGCGGTGGGAACCGGGATGCGGGTGGGAATGGCGATGATCGGGGCGGCTTTGCCGCGGATATCTAGGATACTGCCCTGGGGGAAGAAAATGATGGCGCCGATCAATGCTAGCAAAACTAATAGCACTGGCAGGGCCATCACGAGAGTTTCCGAGGCAGAACGGTCGTTCATTAGTTTCAATATGGCAGAAATGGGGAGGTGAGTCAAGATTTACTGGGGACGATTCTGCTCGGTCTTCTGGCGAGGAGCATTTCGAGGATCTGGAAGGGAGAATGACGGCTCCTTCTGATGGAGTCGGCGATCATTTTTCTGGTGTAGAGATGGCGAGTTTTCATGGTTAGAGGCTGTGTTGACGAGGCTAAACTAGCTCCGAATTGTATCCTATAACAGTAGAAAAGTCAAGTCGACATGCAAATCCTGACTACTCCCGGCTTCAGGGATAGAAGAAATAAAAAACCCGGAGCGATAGGAACTCCGGGTTTTGAGTGGGGTCAGGGCACCATCTATGGCTCGGGCGAGTCGGGCTGGTTGGGCGACCAACCGAAGAGAGCACCGGGCAGGCCGCCAATGGTCAAGCCAAGGGCGAATGCCAGTGGTGCGGTATTGTCGGAAAAGAGATACCACATCCCAACGGCGAGGGAACAGGCAGCCAGGATTGCCAGGATGGACACCCCGGCATCGCGCTTTCTGCCCTCCATGCTGGAAGTCATGATGAAACACATACAAAAGGCGGAGATGGCACCGACCAGGAAGAGCGGATGAGCGCCGGCAATTGCCAGCCCAACGGCGCCGGCGACTAGGAAGACGAGCGCGGCGATGACGGTTCGAACATTCATTTTAGTACCTCCTAATTTGGATGGGAAAGAACACCGCTATCCTATAACGTTAAAGAGGAAAAAGCAAGTTTTTGTTCATTCTTTGAGACGTGCGAAAGAATGAACCAAGAAACACGCCCTTCAGACTCGCTAAATTTAGTTGTCTCATGTTATGTTCGTTATGTCCGGTCGCGACAAGCTTGCCGGCGAACTCACTTTTTCAGGGGATTCACCAACTAAATTTTTAACGCTCCTGGCTTCAGGGGTGAGGAGAAGGAAAGAAGATGTTTAAATTTTGGAGACTTGGAGGAAGTCGAGCTCAACCGGGGTTTCGCGGCCGAAGATGGAAACCAAAACCTCAACCTTGCCTTTGGCTTCGTCAATAGAGCGGACGGTACCGAGAAGGTCAGTAAATGGCCCTTCGATGATCTTGACGGCTTCGCCAATGGAGAAGGCGGCTTGGAATTTGGGCGCGGCTTGCTTGGCAAAGGCGAGGATGGCGTCGACTTCCTTCTGAGGAATTGGAGTGGGGTTGTTGCCAGTGCCGACGAAGCCGGTGACGCCTTGGGTAGTGCGGACGGCGAGCCAGGAGTTATCAGTGACGACCATCTTGACGAGCATATAACCGGGGAAGATCTTTTCTTTGACGGTGCTTTTCTTGCCTTTACTGATCTTGATCTTGTCCTGGGTAGGGATGAGGATCTCGTAGACGTAGTCGGTCAGGCCCATGGATTCGACCTTGGTTCTTAGGGTGTGGGCGGTACGGGTCTCGTGACCAGAGTAGGTATGGACGACGTACCACTTGGCATTCGCCGGGGCGTTCGGATTGACAATGAGGTGGTTATTGTCAGTGATGTTAACGTTGAGTTCCTCAACGGGTGTTTGGTCGGTGGCCATTTTGTTTTAGCGGTTAATGATCTTACTGACTAATGACGTAAAGGCCAGGTCCAGGCCGCCAATATAGATGGCGACGAACAGACTGACGAAGATAACGAGGGCGGTCAGTCTGAGCGTTTCCTGGCGGGTAGGCCATTTAACAGATGCTAATTCTACCAAAACTTCACGTATGAATTCAACTGGTCCCGTAAATCCGTTCTTTTTCTCAGTCATTGAGATGTATTTTAGCTTGTGACTGATGGAAATGAAAGTGGAGCAAGTTTCTTGTTTTGGGCATAAAAAACCCCGCCGGTGAAGGCGGGGTAGGTTTTGGGGGAGGTCAGTGTCAGTGCTGGACCATGATGGTCTGCTTGTCACCAGGCATGACCAGGTTCCAAGCTAGTTTTCCATCCATTCCTGGTACCAGGATGTAGACAGCGCCATAGGCACCACAGCCATTGACCTTTTTGGGGTCGCAGAACCGGGGGTCGTTGCTGGCCGTCCAGACTCCGGGGACTTTCTGGATTACTGTTTGCCCGGTTGGGTCCACGATGTACACCGTCAACTGTTGGTCAGGAAGGCCTCGGAAGTACCAGAAGCCTCCGGTGAACATTGAGGGGGGATCGTCCTTTTTGTCGATGTTTTGGACGATCGTAATGTGCTGGACGTAGAGCAAGCGCAAGTTCTGATCGGTGATGGTGATGCCGGTGTCTTGGCCACCCTTGGTCGTTGCAGGTCCGATCCAGGTAAAGCCGTAAGGGATCGGCACCCTGCTCGGGTGCGTATACACGTAAATACCAACTGTGGTGACACCGACAATCACGGCTAGGGAAAGAACGAGCTTTTGGCGGTTGGATAAGCGGGGTAGGCGCAATTGGTTCATTTATCAATTCCTCCATTTAAAGGTGCGGTTGCAAGTAGCCTATAGGATACCATGTGAGTGGAGATTAAGTCAATAAAAAGCCCCACCCCTGAGAGGGTGGGGCTTGGTGTGGCAGTTGCTTTAGGGCTTCTTAGTAGCGTTGGGCAACTTGGATGGGTCGGTCACGATCTGCGGAATGATGTTATCCGGTTGGGTGATCGCCATCTTGCTGTTGGCGTCGCCGGTTCGGGCAATCCGGTACATGCCACGCTGCTGGTCGAAGACGATCTCAACCGGCCAGGGATGGCCGATAACGTGCGGCTCGCTGTACAGCAGAGCCAGAGAACCGTCCTTCTGGACACAGAGGATCCAGGTGGCGGCCGTATTTTGACTTGGATAGTCGCCGTACGGGTCCATTTGGCCGATGACCGCAGCGTAGGAGTTTTGTCTATCCACCGCTAACGGATTGGTGAATTCCGTGCTGTAGGGGATTGGGAACCCCTTCGAGGCACACATCTCGATGGGCTCACCCGTGCCATCGGCGACCAGCACCGACCAGGTATTTTCCAACTTGGTCGCGCGGAAGTCCACGACAGTCAGGAGCTCCCAGCGCTCCCAACTATACGTGTAGTAATGAATGTTCAGCCCAACATTCTGGTACTGGCTCAACTGGGCGTCGGTGTTGATCTGATCGGCGGCGTTGCCGGTAGCTGGGCCGCAGGCGGCGGCCAGGGCAAGGCCAAGGCCAAGGATGAAGGTGAGTGGTAGGATGCGACGAATCTTCATGGTTTCTCCTTACGGCGTGTTGGGGTGGGCTTTAAGCCAGGTCTGGACGTCCGAGGCGACTTCAGAGGGATCCATGCTACCCGCCAGGGCATAGATCTGATTCAGATCGGCCTTTTTTTGGCCCTCGGTGGCGGTGGGTGACTCATAGTCGGTCATAAGGGTACGGATGGCCTGATTGGTCGACTCCACGTACTGCTGGGAATGCTTCACGTTCTGGAAGTGCTGGGACAGCAAGCCGCCCTCGAATTGCTGATAGAGCCAGGTTGCGCCCACGACCAGCAGAACGGCCAGGGCGACGAGGCCGACGGTAACTACGACCGCCTTCATTCCGTCTCTCATTCTTGAAATCTCCTTTGCGGGTTTACCGCTGATGGACCACCGTCAGGTAGACGGCGATCAGTTGAACCATAGTGACAGCGAAGTGAACCAGGCCGGAACCCTTGCGCTGTTCGGGCGCAAAGTTGTACCAGCCCGGGTAGTACACCAGGCAGGAAAATACGGCGATGATACTGATTACCGCCACGACGAACGTCGCCTGATGGCCGACGGTCAAGATGATGGCGATGACCGAGGCGATAAATTGGAGCGGCATCAGAGATGCCAGCCGGTCGGCCCAGACCGAGTCAGTCTTGGCGGAAAATGCGGCCCGGATCCGGTTACCGACGGAGAGATACCAGGGCTTGGGTTCCGGCTCATTCGGTCCGCCGCATTTGGGGCAGTTGGGGGCGGTGAGGGCCATATTTGTGCCACAGTAGCGGCAGTTGGTACGCGTTTCTTCCACGGAAGACTCCTTTCTTCTTAAATTTTCAAAGTTCTTGGGCTGGCGTAGTATACCAAATACATTATGGGTTAACAAATTAAGGTCTTGCTTTTCCCTTTATAATTGATAGTAGGCCCTACTAAGGCGCCTTAAAGAAAAGCTTGGGAGGTTTTTCCTCCACAAGATCTTTAACTGGGAAGCGACGTGCCTTGTCACTTTGGTGACACTGCCAGCTTACCCACCCTGGAAATCCGGGGAAAGATCCCAAGCCCATACGCGCCAAGGTAGGGCCTCCTGGACAAAAGATCACAGACCGTAGCCGCCGAGAGAACCGTTGCCGATCCTAATTCTGGGAAGTGCCAGGCGAGCCCCCTTGCATTGGAGGCGGCCGCTAACAGTGGTAAAGGCCAAGGTATAGCCAGAGTCGCGTAAAAAGCCGACCGCCTGAGGACTAACGGTGCCATAGGGATAGACAAAGACTTTATTGACGTTGAGGCTGTGGTCCTTGAGCTGGGTGTCGGCGGTGGAGATTTCCTTCTTGTCGATTTCGAGGCTGGCACCCATGGAGTGGTGGGACCAGGTATGATTACCAAAGTAAATGCCTTGGCCGGCCAGAGAGCTAATGGTGCTCCACTTGAGATAACCTGGGTTTTCGACGAGACCGGTGGGAAGAAACATCGAAGCCTTGATGCCATACTGGGAAAGAAGGGGGGCGGCATAAGTGCCGAAGTCTTCATAACCGTCGTCAAAAGTAAGCATTACCGGCTTTCTGGGTAAAGAAATTCCGCTATCGAAAAAGGCAATTAACTGCGATGGGTCAATCGAGTTATAACCGTGGTCTTTCAGATAAGCGAGTTGTTTTTGGAAAGCATCCGGCGTAACGGTTAGACCGGTGTAACCGCCCGCCTTGGCGACGTCGTATTGTTGGATGTGGTGATAGAAAAGAACGGGCAGATCGACGCAGGGGCCGGCCGGTTTTGGCGTCGGCGTCGGTGTTGGGGTGGGAGTAGGAGTGGGAATTGGCGTCGGCGTCGGTGTTGGGGTGGTGGTTTGGTTCGGGTTGGGATAGTTAGCGGCGATGGCGGCGGGGCTGATCAAGGTCTCTTGTCGTTGTTCCTTGATCAAAAAGAGGACAGTCACGGCCAGGATGATGGCTAAAGGGAGGGTAAAAAGGAGGAGGGAGTGTTTTTTGGGTGAAAAAGCCATGAATTAATATTACACTGATAGGTGAAGATGAAACCAGTCAGGAGATGGATTGTACCAGCGATCTCAATTTTTGTCTTTGCATCGGGCTTACTGAACGTGGTCAGTGCGATCGGGCTGGGGTCGAGATTACGGATACGACTACTGGAGTATGTCTTGCCCTGGTCGGTGCTCTCAGCTTCCCGTTCCTTAACTCTGGTCGCCGGAGTTTTCCTGATCTTTTTGGCTGGTGGGTTGTGGCGGAGGAAGAAGCGGGCGATGAGGCTGTCCTTAGTTTTGCTGTCGATTTCGTTGGTCCTCCACTTGTTAAAGGGTTTGGACTTTGAGGAGGCGCTGGTTCTCTTGATCCCGATCAACTTGCTGTTCGTTTTTAACGATGAGTTCACGGTGGAGAGTTCGGCACTACGGTTTTTTGAAGCGGTGAGGAACTCTTTTTTAATATTAGCGATACTGTTTGTTTATGCCTTTTTTGGTTTTTATCTTTTTCAGGGGAAGTTCAGTCGGCCGGTGACCTTGACGGCGATCGTGGCAGATTACGAGTATTCGGTGCTTGGCATTGGCAATGACGCTTTAACGCCGAGGACTAGGGGGGCAGAGTGGTTCGGTGAGTCCATCACTTTTGTGGGGGCAGCGGCTTTCTTTTTTATTTTCGCGAATTTGTTTGCGCCGGTCCTTCATTTAGGGGGATCAAGTAAGGAAGATCGTGATTGGGTGAGAGAGCTGATTCTGCGCTACGGGGAAAATAGTGTTGATTATTTTGCTCTTTTGTCTGATAAGACCTATTTTTTTAGTCCGAGTCGGAAGTCGGTGATCGCGTACAAAGTGGCGGCGGGAACGGCCGTGGCTCTCTCCGGACCGATAGGAGTCCCGGAAGATAAAAAAGAGTGCCTGACCGAGTTTATGTGGGAGATGAAGCGGCGGGGTTTGGCGATCTTAATTTACGACTTGAATGAGGCAGGAAAGCAGTTGGCCCTAGATACTGGGCTGAAGGTGATGAAGATTGGTGAACAGGCGGTGATCAAGATAGAAAACTTTAGTTTGGAAGGGAGCACCTTGGCCGAGATTCGGCATGCGGTGACCCGGGTGGAGCGTGAGGGGGTGGTTTTTAAGGTGTCTAACTTTTCCCAAGTCTCGCTCGCAATGGTGACGGAGTTGTCAGTCCTGCATGAAGAGTGGCTCGCGACCAAGAAGATCCCGCCGATCACTTTTTCGTCTGACTACTATCCGCTACCGGTTGAGTCGGAGGCGTATTTAGTGGGGGCCTACAGTAAAGAGGGAAAACTGTTGGCGGCGTTGTCGTTTCTGCCTTATAAAGCCGGGACGGGCATGGTTCTGGACCTGATGCTGCGGTCGGCCGAGGCTTTTAACGGCTTGATGGAAGGAACGATCGCGTACGCGGTGGAGTGCTTTAAGAAGATGGGGAAGACGGAGGTGTCGTTATCGATGGCGCCGCTCGCCGATGTCAGCCATGAAGGGGAAGAAGGATTCATCAACAAAAGCACGAAGCTTATCTTTAAACGATTTAACGCCTTGTACCGGTATCAGCCTTTGTTTGCCTTCAAAAAGAAATTTAATCCGGTTTGGGAGCATGCTTATTTGGCTTATGAGCAGGGGACGGCGCTGCCGCGGGTGGCCTTGGCATTGATGCAAGTGAGCCTGAAAGTCGGAAGAACTAAGGCCTAGTGTAAAATAGGCCAATGAAGAAAAAACGGCGGGGCGGACGATTGGAGGTTGGGTCGCAGCCAACTCCGGATGAAAACGCTGGTTATGAAGCGAGCGTAAGAGAGTTAGCACAGCAGTTGGGGGCGGTTGAGCCTAATTACGTTGGCGTCCGTCAGGGTGGAGAAGAAAATTATGACGGTGACAAGATGCATCAGAAAGAAAGAGGCGAGGACTCGGTGACTCATGTCTTGCAACTGGTTTCCAGAATAAATTTCAGTCCATCAAGGAGTGTAGAGATGGCGCCGATAGCGGTGAATTTAAGACGAACTGAAGATTTCTCAGTTGAAGACAGATCGGGAACGGATATTGAGGTGACTTTCGTGGGGGATTTTGCCAGCTTTACCGGGTTTTCCCGGGTAGGGATCCAATGTAAATCGAGTGAAACAGGGGTGAACGTCTTTGCCGCTAAGGGTGAGAAAAAGTTTGGTGAGAAAGGAGATGCCTGGATCGAGGTCGGGAGAATTTTGCTTGATGGGCAATGGGCTGATAACGCCGTCGTGGCTGACTTTCTAATTCAGTTGATGAACTTAATGGGGATTTGGGGAAACAAGGAGGAGGTAGCTGACTTTCTGTCTTGTTTTGACCAAGAGACGGTCACTGCTTTCAACCGGGCTTATTTACAGATCGAACAATACCGGGCTGGTCTACTGGCTTGGGTAGCCGGAGTGCCCCAGGAATTGGACGGGGGAAAGACCAAGCTTTATTAGGATTTTTTCTGGTAGGTGGCGGCGAGTTGGCCGCAGGCGGCCTTGATGTCTGTGCCGAAGTCTTGTCTTAAGGTATGGTGAATTTTATTTTGGGTGAGGAGGCGTTGGAAGTTTTTGACGGTGGAGTTGGTCGGTTTCTGGTAGTTGCCACGACCACCTGGGTTATAGCGGATGAGGTTAACGTGTAGAAGTCGGCGATGGTTTGGGGTGGCAGTGACAAGGTCGGCAAGAGCCTGGGCGTGGCGCACACTATCATTGATGTCTTTGAGGAGAATGTAGGCGAGAAAGACCTTGTGGTTGGTCACTTTGAGGTGAGTGTCGATGGTGGCCATGACCTTCTCGATCGGATAGGCGGTGGTGATGGGCATTAATTTGGTACGTTCATCGTTGAATGGGTTGTGGAGAGAGAAGGCGAGGTTGACGTTTGGATAGTCCTGAGTGAGGCGTTCGATGCCGGGGATGATGCCGACAGTGGAAAGGGAAAGGTGGCGGGGGGAGATGGCCAGAAGATCTTTGTCGGTCAGTTGGTCAATAGCAGCGAAGGTATTCTCGGGGTTACTAAAAGGTTCGCCCATGCCCATGAAGATAATGGAGTCGATGGGGAGGTCGTTCTTGATGAAGTAGAGGACTTGGTCAAGGATCTCGTCGGCAGTTAGGTTTTTTTTGAAGCCGATGGCACCGGTGGCACAAAAAAGGCAACCTAAGGCACAGCCTGATTGGGTGGAGATGCAAAGTGAGTGATGGAGTTTGGACTGGCTGTTCTGTTTGAGATGGTAGGTGAGGCGGACAGACTCAATTTGATGACCGTCGCGAGTCTCGAAGAGGACCTTGTGGGCCTGGGCGCCCTTGTCTTCGTGGACTTTTCTGAGGGTGAGAATATCATCACCCAACCTTTTAATAAGTTGCTCTTTTAGGTCTTTGGGTAAGTTAGAAATATCGCTATAGCGGGTAATTTGAGTTCCAAAAATTGCGTCTTTAATTTGTTCGAAACGGAATTTGGGAAAGTTGCTGTTGGCGAGAATCGTGGCGATAGTTTCGATTCGTGATTGGTTAGTCATAGTTAAAAGTTGTGGTCCGGCAGCCACCCGTCTGCCGGACCAAGTTGTTTAGATCTCCACTACCGGGTCGCCTGGGCGACCCTCCTCGAGGCCCCAGTTGAGAGCCTGATTGAGTTGTCTCGATCGAGCGGAGATGTGTTGTTCGTCCTCGCGAAGGACGCGGGTTTGTCCATCTGAGGTCACCTTGCGGATGATCTTGATGTCGTGCCAGGTGATAAGTCGGCCGCCGCAGGTGATGAGCCAGGTTTCGTCGTGAGCGATATAAGCGACCACGGCTTCGGTGACTATGTCAACGGCGGGAAGGCCGTGACCGCCATCGTCGACAACCAGGGTTATCACCTCGAAACGCTGCAGTTCCTTGAACGATCTGATTTGGCGTTGAGCCATAGACGCCTCTCCTTTATATTGTTTAGGTGCCTTCAGTGGGTGGTAGAACTCAGATTATATAGATCAAATCAAGAGGGTGTGGCCCGGCAGCCACCCAAGTCTGCCGGGCCAAGGTTTTATCCGAGTGCGTCCCCGTCATCAGGACCGGGCCTCGTCGCGGTCCAGCCGATGGGCAAGGTTAGGGCTTCCTGTAGTTGGCGCGCCTTGTCGGTGATATCGAAGCTTTCAAGAGCCCGACCCCAAGGGACGATACCGATGTCATCGTTTTCGGTGAGGAGAACACCACTGGCGGTGATCAAGTAGCGCTTACCCGCATAGGCGATGGTCTCCACCGTCAGATCGGGCGTAGCAGGAATGCCATAGCCCTGGTTTAGGCGGATGTTGTCACCAGGATGGAGTTTCAGCATGGTCGCCATGATTAGAGCCAATCCGCTTTGACGGCGAGCTGGGCTTTGGTTTGGGCAACTCGTGCGCTGGCCGCTTCCGTGACGAGATAATCGCTAGGGGAGAGTCTCTCGCCGGTTACATCGATCAGGTCAGCATCGGCGAGACGAATTTCGCGGTTCGTGTTGGTCACCGCGGTATCGTCGTGGACAAAGATGACGACTTCAACGACGTAGTTTCCTTCTACGGGCGGAGTGCCCGCGCCAGGAAGCAAAATGACGACGCTGTTTTCCCCCAGTTCTCTGAAGATCCTCGCCGCATCCATCTGGGGCGGAAGGTTGAACATCGGGACCTCACTTTCATTTTTTCAGGTGCTAGTTGTGGGTGGTAGGGCGCTTATTATATAGGTTACATCTGGTCAGGTCAAAAATAGTGTATAAATGAGATATGGTAGGGCGAAGAAAATTTGTCTACCAGGAAAGGCTTTTCAAAGGATGGTGCGGTCCGGCGGTTCTGGCGATGGCTTTGCGGTCATTCGGTTTTCCAGTGACGCAGGAGGAGCTGGCCAAGAAAGCACCCTTCGACCCAGATTGGGGGACGGACCATCAAGCAATGTTGCGGGGAGCGAGATTTTTTGTCCCGGAGACATATGAAGCACCCGGTTACTCTCTTGAAGACTTGGGTAACTTGGCCAAGAGAAACGCGATCGTGGTCAATTTTATGGATACCGAACCCGGCAAGGAACCGCTTCACGGGGTGGGAAATGGCGAGGACGGCCATTATGTCCTCCTTAATAGATTGACTAAGAAAGATTTGGTGGTGGTAGACCCAAACCCGATCTCGCCGGTGGATGGGGGTTTTCGAAAGATCGACCGGGACTGGTTTGAGCGGCATTTTTGGGATATTGATCGAGGATGGAAGGTGAGCGAAAGGTGGGCTCTGGTAATTCCGGCGGTTTAATTTGACATCTGGGTGGTAAGGTCTTAGTCTTTTGTTTATGGCGGTAGAGATATTGGGTGCGAAAACGAATTTGGAGTTTCGGGAGAAAATGCCGGCAAAGGGGTTTTACCGACTATTACGGGAGAAAATTGCCGCTCGAGACGACCTGGTTTATTCGGAGGTTCCCTTGAGGTATCAAGCCGGAGAGTGGCAGTTTGCCAGGATCGCTTCCAAAGAGATCGGCTCGGATGACAAAGTGATTCTGGTCAGAGGAACGATCCATGGGGATGAGATCGCCGGAGCTTTGACGATCCTTAATTATTTTGACGAGTTGGTCGAGTATGCCCACAGCAAAGGGGTGAAACTCATTATTTATCCTTTGGGGAATCCGTCTGGATTCGAGAGGGGAACCCGTTACAACGCGGATAACGACAAAGGTGTAGGTAATAATGACTTTCTACGTTATGTAATGCCAGACGGTTCGATCGAGGGCGACTTGGGGGCGGGCAGACCATTTACGCGTTGGTTGATGTCTGACTCGCCGGAACTGTCGATCCGCTTGCCACTGGAGGCAAAATTGACTCAGGAAATGGTTAGAAGGGAGCCTTTGGATCAGGTGGCGGCGGCGGTTGATTTGCACCAAGATTATCTAACTGAAGGGTTGCCTCCTTGTGCATATCATTATGTTTATGGTGATGTTTCTATCTACCAGTCGATTGCGGATCAGATCGCTATAGTAGTTCCTCCTTTGAAGCATTTTGATATGGATGCCGGATACAATGAACAAATTGATGAACAGGGTCGGGTAACTCCGAGGGCGATAGGAGGTGGGGTACTTTCGGACGAAGATGGATTCATTACCCGTTACGATGGTTCATTCTCGGACTTTTTCTACCGTCGTGGCATTAAGTACAGCGTGGCGACCGAGACTTCTAGAGCAACGCCGCTTGAGAAGGCGTGCTTGGTGAACTGGATCTGGCTGATGGGGGTGATCGACCTGGTGGCTAGGGCCTGACTCCGGTTTAATTTACTTGCTAGAATGAAGGTGTGAGATTTAAAGACCGGACTGAGGCGGGGGTGTTGCTTTCCCAAAAATTGTTGAGTTATAAAAGTGGAGAGGTTGTCGTTTACGCGGTACCGCGGGGTGGGGTAGTCCTAGGAGTCGAGATCGCCAAGGCGCTGCAAGCTCCACTTGATCTAGTGATTACTAGAAAGATAGGGCATCCGAGTAACCCGGAGTACGCGGTCTGTGTGGTGGCGGAGAACCGCGACCTGGTTTGTAATCCTAATGAAAAAAAGTCGCTGGACCCAAAGTGGCTTAAAGAGGCGATCGAAAAAGAAAGACAGGAAGCGATTCGGCGACGAAAGGTGTACTGGGGGGATCGGAAGCGACCGAGTGTCGCAGGTAAAATGGCGATCGTGGTCGATGACGGGGTGGCCACGGGGATGACTTTCCTGATGGCATTGAGGGGGGTGCGCCACTTGAAGCCCGCAAAATTGGTGGCGGCGGTGCCGGTACTGCCGGCAGAGATGGCCGTCAAGCTGAAAGAAGAAGCGGACGAGGTGGTTTACTTGGACGCGTCGCCTGATTTCGCCGGAGCAGTGGGAGCGTACTACGACGACTTTCCGCAGGTGGGGGATGAAGAAGTAATTAAGCTGTTAGGAGGGGTTTGATGGCGTTGGCAAGGAGACCCTGAATCGGTAGAACCTCGAATTTTTCGGAGAGCTTAACCTCGGTTGGGACTGGGATTGAGTTGGTGATAAAGATTTTCTTGAAGTTCCCGTCATTGGTAAGTGGCTCCATGGCGCCGGCGGAGTAGATGAAGTGGGTCACTGCGGCATAGACCTCGGCGGCACCATTTTGTTTCAAGGCAGCGGCGGCGGTGATGAGGGTCTTGCCGGTTTGGATCATGTCGTCGACAATGATTACTTTTTTGCCAGCGACGTCACCGGTGATCTTGACCACCTCGGTTTCGTCATCGGCGGGTCGATGTTTCTCGATCACGACAATATCGTTTTTACCCAGGTCCTTGGCATAGGCGGTCGCCCGTTCGATACCGCCTTGGTCTGGGGTGACCACAGTGAGATCAGTCAGGCCAATTGACTCGAGGTGCTTGGCAAAAAGATCCATGGCCGAGAGTTCCTGGTGAGGGACAACGAAGTAGCGGGAGATGAGTTGGCTGTGAAGGTTTAGGGTGATGAATTGATCAACGCCGGCGAGTTCGAGGGCTTGAATCAAGAGACGGGCATTGACCGGGATGTTGGGCCGGTCGAGGCGGTCGGACTTGCCGTAACCCATGTAGGGAATGACCGCGATGATCTTGGCGACGCCGTTAATGTGGAGGGTATTAATCAGGGTGAGAAGTTCGAGAAGATTGTCAGATGGCGGGTAGAAACTACCCAGGACAAAGGCGACCTTGAGGGCGACGGGGGAGTCGAGGTGAAGGGAGATCTCGCCATCGGCAAAACGGCTGAGGCGGTAGTTGGCGAGAGTCAGGCCGGTGAGTTTTCTGATTTCCTCGACCAAGTCATCATTGCTATTGGTGGCAAAGAGCAGGTTTTGGTCCACGACTTCATAGTAACACGCCGGGGTTGGGCTAGCTACAGAGTGACATCCTTAAAAAGAATTCGTTGATCGTTGCTTTGGAGGAAGGGTCGATGGAGAAGTCGCATGGCTTTGGTTTTGGCGAAGGCGGTTTTTTCTGCCTCATTTTTGGGATAGAGAATCAGAACATTGGCCCCGCCGCCAGCCTGGTCCTCGGGGCGGGAGTGGTTGATGATCGCGGCGGTGATACCGCCAAAGTGTTCGTGCATGCCGACAGCCCCGAGAGCTTGAGGGTTGTCAAGGTGCATGAGGTAATGTTCGAGCGGAGTAGCGTCTAGGTGACTAAAGCGCGAGTAGGCGAGTTTATTAGCCGCGTTTGGGACGGGTAGACTCTTGAGTAGGAAGCGGGCCAGGGAGACAGTAACGCCATCCGGTCTAACCACTCGATAGTTGGGGAGAGCGTTGACCGAAAAACAAAGAACGAAGTTGGGTTTGAGGGTGCGATAGTGGCCGGCACAGGCAGTTTCGACCGAGGCGTAGGTGGGGAAGCAGTCGGGCACCGACTCGAGTCCGGGGACTTGGATCGGCAGAGTTTGAATTAGGGCGTAGACAGTTTCACTGGTTCCATCAATAACGACGTAGGCATTCTCTGGGTCGAATGTGGTCAGTTTGTTGGTTGCCTCAGTAAGGGAACCGCACAGGTTTTCAGTCTGCCAGGTTTGATAGTAGATGGTGGCGAGTTGGGGCAGGAGGTGGGTTTGTCGGTCACCAACTTTGGCTACAGAAACATTCCTCAAGGTAATTTCTTTGGGCTGGACCAACTCAGTGGTGGCCATAAGCGGTATTATACGATAGAGTCTGAGAGGGCTTCCTCAGGGGTGGACCAGGAAGAAGAAACCGGCGGCGATGATGGCTAGCAGGACAATTTTTTCAAAAAGCTGGGTGGGGAGACGGTTGGCAACTTGTTTGCCCAGGAAAGTGGCGATAAGGGCGGTCATAAAAAGGAAGGGAATGGTGATGAAGAATTTGGGCGAGAGGAAACCTTGGTTTAGATAGACCGGAATACGGGTGAGGTCAACCGTCAGGGCGATCACGGCGGTGGTGGCGAGATACTCGGCCTTCTTACTTTTGAAGGAGGAGAGGAAGGTGGCACGGAGAGCACCGCCGGTGCCGATTAGACCGGCGAGAATACCGGAGATGCCGCCGCCAAAGATGAGATTGGGAAGCGTTGGTTTTAACTTTAGGTCCCGTTTGAGGAGGGAGAATGAGCCATAGAAGATCAGAAAAAGGCCAAGCAGTTGTTTGAGAAGAGTTTGGGTGAGATGACTGCTAAGGAGTGCGCCGATGATTCCGAAGAGGATACTGGGCAGACCAAACTGGAGGAGGACTTTGCGGTTAAGGCCAGCGCGAAAAAGATAGGAGCGGGACAGGGTGCCAAAAAGGTGAAAGATAGCCACCAATGTCAGGGCGGTTTTGAAGTCAAAATAGAGTAGAGAAAGCGGCAGGAGGATGGTGCTGGCGCCAAAACCAACACTACTGGCAAGGATTTCGGCGAGGAAGCCAAAAGTAAGGAAAGGCAGCATAAGTTAATCTTACACTTTTGGTCTAAGACAGAAGGAGAGGATGGTGATTTTCGCTTCCGGTCCGCCGACGATTTCGGTGAGGGCAAATTCGGACTCGATTTGGGCAAAGTTGGCAAAGAATTCTCGGACGGTGGCTGGAGTCTTAAAACGGTTTGGACCGTAAAAGTTGTTTTGAATGAAGCGGCTGAATAAAAGCCCTAGCTGATGCCATTGAGTTTGAGAAAGGCCTTAATAGTTGTCCCGACCGGTGTTGGGGTTTAGGCCGAAGATTCTTTTGGTAGTGCCGCTCCAGAATTGACCGGCTATATCAAGTAAGTGGAAGTAATCTGTTTTCGTCACATCAGGGATAAGGCAGACCCGGGTAAGTAAACGCCCGTTTTCCGGTAACGAAGTCATTAGTTGTTCCAAAATTGCTTGGCTGGTCTGACTTGGGGTGTCGAAAAAAAGATCGGTGAGAATTAGATCAGGGCGGAGAGCGGTAAAGTCGAAGCCAGCGGCATTGGCGAGGTGGATGTTGGGGCTATTTGGTTCCAGGGCCTGCAAACGGAAGATGGGTAGAGCGGAGGTGTCGACAATATGGTTGGTTTCGGGAGTGATACCAACACGATTGAGAAAGACACGCTCCTGTTCAAGGAGGCGTGCGCCCCAACAGCCGACCAGGACGACATTGGGACCTTTTTGGACGTTAGTGGCGATTGTTTCGAGTCCGGCAAAGGGTGAGATTCCGACGGTCCTTGTCGAGGTAGCCCATTGTAGGGCGGCCATTTCTTCTCCTAGGAAATAAGCGATGCCGGGCAAGTCTTCATATTTGCCGGGGACGACCCCTCTGTCCTTCAAGGTGACTTGGATATTCCTTAGGGCGGCCAGAAGGTTGTCGGGAGCAGCCAAACTTAGCCCGAGATTGGCGAGGCGTTGGTTTTGCTCCCTGAACCGATTGACTTCAATGGCAGAGATCCTGGGGCGTTCGGCAAACATGTCCTATATTATATCCTTTGGTTAAGGAATAATCATCCTAGTGATATACTCGCCATTAGTTTGTTTTACAAGTTGATGGTTTGATATGAATATTCAGTGGGAAATAATTTTGCAAGTCTCGGTCTCTTTTGTGGTGGGAATGTTAATTGGTTTTGACCGAGAACGTAGCGGCAAGGCAGCTGGGATGAGGACGCAGATGCTCGTTTGTGTTGGCTCGACCCTGCTCTCCGGAATCTCGATTCATTTGGCGGAGACTTACAATCGAGGCGTCGACGCGACGCTTTTTCGGGCCGATCCGGCGAGGTTGATGGCCCAGATCGTTTCCGGGATCGGTTTCTTGGGTGCCGGGGTGATCATCAAGAATGGTGGTAACAAAGTGACTGGAGTGACAACGGCGGCAACGATTTGGATCACGGCGGCGATCGGTATCGGGATCGGGTCTGGATTTTATCTGCCGGCATTTGTGGCGACCGGTATGGTCTTATTGCTGAACCCGATCGCGGCGATGCAATATCGTTTTGGTTTGAAGAGTGCCTACTATCAGTTGGTAGTAAAAACTGGGCGGCGGGCGATGGCCGAGAAGGCGATTAGGTATCTCCATCTGGAGGAAAAAGAGAGAAAGTCTAAGGCGGGTGAGACGATGTTCAAGATCTTGTCCAGCAATCAAAGAAATGAAATGCTTTCAGAGCTTCTGGACAAGAAGAGGGTTCAGTACCGTCTGGAGGTAGTGGAGGACTAGACATGAAAAAGCCGCCCGGGTTAGGGGCGGCCTTGTTTTTTTGTTCGTGGTTAGCGGCGAGGCCGGAAGACCAGGAACAGGAGGACAATGACGATCACGGCGGCGATAAAGATCGCCGTGGGATTACCGGCCTGAAGACCGGTGACCAGGGCGGTCCCGTGGGCTACGATCCAAGGCCAGGCGGCAATGCCGAAAGGCAGGAGCAACAGCCAGACGCAGCCGGAGAGCAGCGCCAGGAGGACAATGACGATCACGGCGATCAGGACGAGGATCAAGGCATATTCGATTAGGCCCTGACCTTTTTCGCTTTTCTTCATGTCGATTCTCCTTTAAAGTTGGAATGTGCCAGCGAATTTAAGCGATATTACCCCATAGTGGTTAGAAATTCAAGTTTAAGCATGAAAAAGCCGCCCGGGTTAGGGGCGGCCTTTCTCTTGCTGGTGGTCATCTGTCGGAATGATGACCCAAACTGACCCGGGCTTGATGTTGAAAAGCAGCACGAGTGCGTAGCAGTATCCCGCGATGGTAAAGAAGATGAGCGAGGCGAAGATCACATGGGCGAAGGGGGCATAGATTGCCGCCAGTGCCGAAATGGGGATAGCCACTGCGGCGATGAGAGTGACCTTCAGGGTGAACTTGATAAATTCAAGCATTTTGTCCTCCTGGACAATATTTTAGGGAGCAAGAGATCAAGAGAAATGTAACACTTTACGTTTGAAAAGTCAAGTTATAGGATAGCAATCAGGCATGAAAAAGCCGCCCGGGTTGGGGGCGGCCTTGCTATTGCCGGCAAAGTGCCGGTTTTCTAGGCTAGGGCAGCGAGGATGACCTTGATACCCAGGGTGATCCCATGGGCTTGGAGGTAGACGTCGAGCCTGTGGGCCAGGCTTTCGGCTTCGGCCATACCGCTCTGGCCGACGACCTGGAAATCGATACTAAGGTAGTGATCCTTAGCCTCATTGAGCTTCAGATCAACGACCATATTGAAGGTGTTCGGCGGGCAGGTGAAGCTGAAGCTTTTCTTTTTTCCTTCGCGATAGACGTCGATCTTCGAGGTATAAATGGTAACGCCGTTCCACTCGTGGTCGCGGAAGCCAAGGCCATTTTCCTGAAAAAACAGTGCGAGACTCACAGGCAGTGAGATCGAGATAGCCACATTGTCCGTAGGCATAAGCCCTCCAGAAGTTGATAAGGTGCAGTCGGATTATAAATCCTATAACGGTTGGAATCAATTTTGGTATGAAAAAGCCGCCCGGGTTAGGGGCGGCTTTTTGCTCGTACTGCTTGGATTAGAGGTCGATTTCGCCGCCGGAAAGCGGGCGTTTCAAGAGGGCAGTTCCGGTGTGGTCGAGAGTGGCGACGTGGCAGACCTCCCAACCCTCGGTTCCGAGGGTGGCGATGATCGCCGCTAAGGTGCGGAAGGCCCGACCGGTCATGACTTTATCGTGGTCTCGACCTCTCGCTCCTTCGTGGTGGTTACTTTCTCATCTGTCTTGAAGTAAGTGATTATTCCGAAGAACGTGGTGGAGTCGGTGACAAGGTTCCCCTTAAATCCGAGTTCAACAGCGCAGTATTCCCACAATGCGTGCATTGGCATCTCCTTTATGTGGCCAAACTTATGAGAGTGTTAGAGGGCGAGCAAACAGGGGATAGTTTAGTTCAAAAGGCAACAAAAATCAATGTTATGGGATGTTTGCAGGCCTGCTAGGATTCGAACCTAGAATGTTTCTTTTGGAGAGAAAAGTGATAGCCGTTTCACTACAGGCCTATGTATATTTTTCGATTATAGCTTTATATAAAGCACTTAATCGACGATTCAGATCGTTGTCATAGTAATATATTGCGATACACCCAGGGTAATTATTTCTTTTTCTAATTGCCGTGTTTGGTTTCAAATAAGGTCTTAGAAAATTCTCAGCAGGGATTCCAGTAATTTCTGACCAGTATTTTATCTGAGTCGCTGAATCGTGGTAGCTGTGAAGGTGCAATTTGGCTTTGAGTTTGTGCCAAGCAAAATTCTGACTCTCTTTCAGAGATGTTATGAATAATTTTACCATTTTAGGATCGGAATTGGTGAAACGCAGGCAGACATTCAAGTCCTTACTGCCCTCAGTCCAGAAGAGAAGAGCGGCGATGAGAGTATAAATATCACTATTTTTTGGGATTTTAGCGATGATTTTTCTTGCATTATCAATCAGTTTTGATTCTATTTTCTCCCTTTTGCGCAGTGCTATTTGTCTTGCTTTTTCTTGACCGTAGATTCGTCTTTGTTGTAAACGCTTTACGGCTGTTGATTGTAAGAATATATTTTTCAGCCAGCCAGATGAGGTTGCTTTGGCAATGCCAAGTATCTTTGCTACTTCTTTGATTGAATAGCCTTGTTTTCTCAACTCGATCGCTTTCTCTTTAACTTCGATGGGGTAGGCCACTATTTCAGTAGACCCCAAAAATACCCGAATGTCAAACTTCGTACTTGAGAAGAATCTGGAGGACTTTGTAGGTAGAGATATGAAATTTTTTCGCGAGACTTTTCATTGTCCAGTATTTGTTTCTGAGTTTAACCAATTGATCTATTTTGGACCTAGTTATCACGAGACCAGTGTAGAGAGAGTGGGGGGTTATTTCAACTTGGAAACTTCCTTGTGCGTGGTGTGCTTGCGACAAGTGCGGCAGTGCTTGATCAAAGCCAACTTCTCAGGAGTCTCGGTTTTGTTCCTCTCGGTGATGTAGTTGAAATTGCCACAAATAGAGCACTTTAAGCCTAGATGTTGTCGGGGTCCCTTTTTTGCCATGACTGGTATTTTAGCACAAAGGTGGGGAAATTGGCAGCTAGCTATGGGGTTGTGATTTACTATAGGGTGTGATATATTTTAGGGTATGTCCGGTAAGGAAGGTCTGATCGAGTTGCCCCCAATGTATGTTCTGTCGCGATTTACGCATGACTTGGCTGCGTACGTGGGCGCTTCCGAGGCTGAAGGCAGATCAAGTAACCTGACCATAGTCACCTATAACCGAGTTGGTGAAGGCCTACTTGGACCGAGGACGGTGAAGGGTGGGGTGACCATTGATCTATACCAAGGTTTGCTGAGCACCTCGATTACCGCCGATCGAATGTTTTCGCCGGAGCCGTTAGGGGAAAATGAGTCGGGGCGTCTGACGATCGAACAAGTGGCTGATTTTTTTGCCCAGGTGGGAGAGTACTTGGAGGGCCAGGTGAAGGCATTGGATCGGTCGACCCTTTTTGTAGTTTATGCGGGAGAGCCGGAGAAGTTCAGCTTGGCGGTTAATTTTATCAGTCGGCTCTCGTCATTGGCCCAGGCGGCGGGAAAGGGTGGCTTGGCCAAGTTTTACCTCCTGACCTGCAATCATGATTTAGCGGAAAAGGTCAGGCTGGCGGAACCGCTCCGCAACACCGGTTTGCTAGAGTCAGTTGTTTATAATCCCGGAGGGGCGTGCGGAGGTTTGACCGATCTTCAGACAATTGCCGAGACAATTCTGAGTTCCACCTCCGAGTCTATTTAGGTTTTCTTGAGATTTTTTAGATATTTGTTTTTTCGCCAGGCTCTTCCTCGTCCTTTATTTAGATTTCGATAACTAGGACTAAGAGAATGGCAATTCGGGCAGATTACACGGAGATTTTCTTCACGATTGTCCTCCGAATTACCGTTTATGTGATCGATTTCGAGAGGGACACGGTTTGTAATTGGATTTATTTGATGCCAGCCACAGAGACTACATTTTTCTCCGAACTTTTTTGACAGATATCGTTTAATATATCCGGAAATATTTTTTGCGAGTATACCTGCTGAGCCATCCACGATACCATTTTTCCAGTTCAGGATATATTCTTTGTACCCTTGGTCCCTTTGACAACGATTGGAACAATACTTGGTTGCGTATTGCTTCAATTTGTTTCCACAGTTTGGGCAGATATTCATCGTTGAGCCGGCAGAGGGAATCGGACCCCCGACATTCGCTTTACAAAAGCGACGCTCTACCAACTGAGCTATGCCGGCTTTCTAAGGCTAATTTTACCATTTTTGTGCTTTAATTGTCTTGGGAGGAACTATTGTGAAACACCCTATAATAGTGTATACTCCTGGGTATGGTTGATTTGAGGAAATTAGATCCAGCGAAGGCAAATCTTGATCACGAGAAGTCGAGAATTAGATTGGTGAACATTGATGATCCTGAGGAAAAGAAACGCTTATGGGAGATCGAAACGGATTCGTTGGTGGCTAAATTTGTCGAGGATCTATCGGAGACTGAGGATGAGATGGTTGAGTTCACGACTCTTGAAAAGAACTACCTAGTCTTGGCGGTGGAAGGGAAAGCTGGACATGTCGATGAGGTTGAGGTGGGTAAACTGCAGGGTTGGATCACGATTTACCCCGAGGAGAAAAGAAGATTGGCTAGGTTACAGAAACATGGGTTGGTGGACTTACTCAAAGAGGGCTTGAGAGTCCTGGAGATTGGTTTTGCCAAACACCCGAAGGCGAAGTCGGGCCAGATGGCCAGTGCAGTCCGCCAGGCGCTCCAGATGTTGCATAAGGAGCACCAGCAAGATGGTGGACAGGAGTTGGTAGTGACGGCTTATGCCGATGAGGTGAATGAGGCGTCAATAAGAGTTTTGGAAGCGGCAGGTTTTGCTAGAAAAGGTAAGGTGAAGTATCACTTGGAGAATACTAGTCAAGATTACCTGTTCGTTTGGAGGGTGGTTGATCGAGTTTAAGGGCTGGCGGGCTTTTAGAGACATCACAGAGGCTCTCGAGTTTGGAATGAGTCGTCGGCGGAGGAATTTCAGACTTTTGAGGGAGATGCCTCTAATTTTTAGACCTATAATCGAAATATGGCCAATAAATTTGGTAAAAAATGGTAAAAAGGCAAGAACATTTAATATGTGCTGTAGTCTGAAAATATAGGGCTTTTTGATGATATAGTTATAGTATTTACTTAAGCTGTTTTAAGATATCGTTGTATTGTTATAGCGATAAGGTTTAATGTTGTATAAAGTTGTAATAATTAGTAAAAAGTCTGAAAAGCGTGACCTGGGTGCCTAAAACCATGGTTGTGGTCAAAAGCCTAAAAAACTGGTTTTTGAGTTGTTATAGGGCTAATAGTCGACGAAATTTGGCTGAAGTTGTCAGGCGGAAGTAATTTCACAGATATCACCTGAATGAACCGCTTTTCAGCCAGAGTTTTGGTAGATTTAAACTTGATTTTCGAGTAATTAAAGTATTCGGAAATAGACACCAGCCCGGCATTTTTTACCCGGTTTGGCCTATGAGGATCGCCTTTTCCTTGTTAATTATCGGTCTTTTTGATGATACAGTGCGACCATGATTTAATGCTATGATGTTTTTATGGAAGCTATAGTATTTATGCCTTTAGTGGCTGCTTTTAGCGTTTTTCCGATTTGGGTGGTGGAACAGTATTTGCCCGCGCCCTGGCTGGTGGAAGAGTTAGCCAAGCTCGTCCTGGTGCTCTATGTGGTTAGGCTGAAGCTGACTAAGGGTTTGGTCTGGGTAGTTGCATCTGGACTGGCTTTTGGAGTATCCGAGGCATTTTTATATCTCTTTAACCTATTGTTGGCCGGATCAATCGCCCCCCTCGTTTGGAGGCTGGCTCTGACCTTGCCGATGCAACTGATGACGATCACCATCCTTTATTATGGTGCGCTAGGGGGATGGCTAAGGAGGTTGGTGGCCTTGATTTTGGCCATTATGATCCACTTTCTGTTTAACCTTGGTCTGACCGTCTGAAAATTACTTGAGGAAGTGTTCATTGACCCACAAGACTTTGTCTTGGTTGTTCTTGGAAAGTCCGATTTGGGCCCAGCCATTCAGTCGCCTAAAGACAAAGACGTTGAGTTTCTCTTTGAAGGTGGCGGCAATTGGGGCAGTGATGAGAGGATCGGTCCGGGCATGAATATTGGAGTTCGGCAGGATATTCAGGGTGGCGGGTTGCGGGTAGGTCTGATCCGTTGAGGCGCCCAGGGTTTGCGGTCTGGACCCAGTTGGGCTTAGGAGAGGAGCCCTTTTGTTGTAGGAGGAAATGGCAACGGAGGATAACAGACTACCAAGGCCGGTGGTTAGAAGGGTAGCAACGACTATCATAGTGACTCGGTGGGCCCGGCGATTTCCGGTTGGTCGGTGACGGTGATGAAGGGGGATGTCTTGGGCAGTTTTCTCGAATGGCGAATCGGTTGATTTAGGTGGGGTGGTAGAATTAACGACTTCCAGGCGGAGCGCGCGCATATAAATGGCGAGGAAAATGAAGCCACCGACGACAACGACGATGAGACCCCAGACAGCGATAGCTTGGACGCCACCGACGAAGCCGAAAATACTAGTACTGGCGGTGGCTTGATTGGTAAGTTGCTTGAGACCGTTGATTTTTTCTTGGATACCGACCATTTCCAACTGACTTTCACGGTAAGTGCGGATCCTGTTTTCGGGCGTAGTGGCTTGTTTTTGGTGGAGCATTATTTTTGTCAGAGCCACGTCAACATCACTTTCGAGGGATAAGGCCTGAGAGTAAAAGCTAGTTCCCTTGACGGCGGTGACCAATTTTGCCGATTGATCCCTGAGGCTCTTAATTTCTTCATCGTTGTAAGTCCAGATATCCTCGACCTCAACCAGGAAAGTTCTGGTTTCCCTGGGAGCGAGATCAATCTCACTGGTCGCAAAAAGAGCGTTTTCGGTAGTATCAAAGTCTATGGTTAGGGCCGGATCAGCCTTAATGATTTGTTCCCTTTTGACTTCCGGGGGGAGGAGAATCTTGACGGTGACTTTTTGGCTGATGGTGGAACTTGGATTACTAGCAACGGCGCGGAAGATGACACTGCCCTCGACGAGCCAGATATTCTTGACGACTTGACCGGTTTTACCAGCAAGGAAGAGCCGGTTGGTGTCGATAAGGGCAAGTAAGCCCAGTACCTTGTTCTTGCGGGCATTCTTTTCGTTTTTAAGTGGGTTTTCCAGAAAGAAGTTGGCCGAAGGAAGCTGATTACTATTTAAGACTTGTCCGGTGAGTGAGTTGATGCTTCCATCGATATCCGACGGGGTATTACTATCAGCCAACAGGTCCAGGATTTTATTGCCCGCTTCTGTTTGTTTGTCAAAGGCGATGGCTAGGTCGGAAACTCGTCTCAGAAAGCCGAAAAGAGTGGTATCTGAAGCACCGGCCAGGGAGGTGCCGAGAAGATGATCAAGATTTTTGATATGGCTAAGGGCGGACTTGAAGGCGATAGGCGAACCTTTTTTGCCGAAAAGAGTGAGGTCGTTGATCAGATTTTCAAGCCTGCTTTGGGCCGCCTGGGCTTGGTCGGAGAGATTGAGAGCGATGGTGCTATCCCAGGCTGTTTTAAGCCAGTCGGTGGACGCAAGAAGGGAGGTATTTTCTCGGAAGGTGTCTTCCTTAAGAATTTTATTGAACGTTTCAAGTTCGGAGCGGATTTCTTCCGGCGGCAATTTCTCCCATTTGAGGTCCAAAAGCTCGGCCCGGCTTTTGAGGTCCTGGATATTGGTGTATAAACGGGTGGTCAGGTTCCTGGTTTTTTCGATTTTTGATTGAAGGCTGGTGGACGCTGCTTCATCGATATAGGTTTTAACCACTGGTTTGTTGACCAACTGTTCGATAAGTTTGCGATTTTCCGCGGTGATGGTAATTAAGTTGGTGAGTTGGTCGCTGGCGATATTGGAGGTGGTGTTGTTGGTGATGGTGCCAGTATTATTGTTGGTGATAGTGCCGGTGTTGTTATTAGTAATGTAGTTGTTGGTGGTAGTGGCCAGTCCGCCAGTAATAGTGCGGGTGCTATAGTTCCAGACATCGGTGACAAGAGTGCCGAAGCTGGAGAGGGAGCGGCTAGAGTAGCTCCAGACATCAGCCGCCGTGAGGGTGGAGCTAGGCGCCTTGACCTGAAAAGTTTTGTCCAGACAAAGAAAGTCGGGGGTGGCGGTACAGCAGACTTGGGTACGGTAGACGCCCTCGGTGGCAGGTGTGGTGACGGAGTAGGTGTACCAGCCATCGGTCTTGGCGGTCATGGGAACCGAGTTTAAAAGGAGAGAGTCGTCTGGGTTGCGGCTGGTTATAGTACAGGTAGCGGTGGTGATGGGGACATAGCTGTCGTTGTAAAGAAACTCACCGATAATGCAGCTGGAACCAGGAGAGCAAATCTGATAACTATTAGAAGCCGCCAAAACAGTAGTTGGGAACAGCCCCGTTATAATCAGGGTCAAGATCAGGAGGGCGATGAGTCGGGGTTTCATGTTAATCTTCTTTTTCCAACTTATCTTCCTTATCTTCAAACGCCTTTCGAAACTCCTTGATCGAGTCGGAGAGGCCACGGGCCAGCTCTGGGAGTTTTTTGCCCCCAAACAAGACCACAAGGACGATGGCAATGACGATGATTTCAGTACCGCCGATATTAAACACCAATAATCACCTCCCTTCGGGCGAGAAAAACACGAAAATGGTAGAGATTAGGAAATGGTGGGGTCATAGGTAACAGTCTAGGGAGTCAGCCTCATGGTGTCAAGGAAAAGAAACCGCCGTCCTCTGACAAAAACGGGCTGATCTTCGAGAGTGACGGCGGAATTTCTTATTTTTCTTTAACAACATCTTTGAGCTCTTTGGTGGCCTTTTTCAGTTCTCTGCCGGACTCGCCTAGATCTTTACCCATTTTGGGTAAAAGTCTGCCGCCGAAGAGGACTACAACAACCAAAAGAACTACAAGGATTTCTGGCCAACCAATGGTTTGAAACATGTTCTTTTATTTAATTAATAATCTGTCTTATTCCTTCTCTTTCTCCTTGAAGGCATTGCGGAACTCCTTGATTGCCGCCGCGATTCCCTTGACAAGTTCGGGCAGCTTTTTACCGCCGAAGAGAATAAGGATGACAATGGCAACAACGATGATTTCTGTTGAACCGATTTTAGGCATTAATTTGTGTCACCCCCTTTCGATTGACTTTTTTTTGGGGATGGGGGTTTCTTTTCTTCATCATCTGTCGTGATATCATGAAGAGCGTCGTCGATCTCCTTTTTGGCCTTTTTCAGTTCTTTGCCTGACTCGCCTAAGCCACGGGCCAGTTCGGGTAGTTTTTTGCCGCCAAAGAGAAAAAGGAGAACAAGGGCGATAATTAGGATTTCTCCGCCGCTGATATTTTCAAACATAATTTAATGTATTAATTAAATAACATCGCCACTTCGAAGAGGATGGCGGGAACCAGAAAAAGGATGGCGTCGGAGAGCAGATCTTGGGGTGGCATGGCGGCGGCAAAGATGAGGAGGCCAGCATAGATGTAGCGGCGCCTGCTAGCTAAAACGGCTTTCTTGATGACTTTAAGACGTAGTAGCAGGGTGATGATGACCGGCATCTCGAACACAAGGCCCATACAAAGACCGATGATGATTACTTGAGCGAAAAAGTGACTGATGTCCCAGAAATTGCCGACCTTGAAATCGAGGGAGGTCTGCTTGAACGCGGCGACTACGAATTGCATCACCCAAGCACCGAAAATAAAACCGGCCACAAAGAGGACCAGGCTGATTGGGGCAAGGATTTTGACCAGACGATACTCTTTTGGTTTGAGAGCTGGTTTGAAAAACTGGATCAGAAAAAAGACCAGTAGGGGAAAGGCGACGACGACACCGGTGGCCAAACCCGTGTTGATCGCCAGGTCGATGAACTGATAGGGGTTAGTGAGGACAACGGTAATCCCAGTCAGGTTAAAGAACTTGAGAATGAAAGAGAGGATTTTTTGGTAATAGATGAACCCAACGACTCCGGAAGCCAGCATCACGGCCAAGAAGATATAAAGCTTTTTCTGGACCTCTTTGAGATACGGTAGATATTTGGCGATCGTATCATTCTCGAGGTGAGACTGGTTGAGAGTGTTGGTGCCGGCGATGGTCTGGGTCACAGATACAATATAGCACGATTTTGTAGAGACGCGATTTTAAGCTTTGCTATACTTAATTTATGAGTGGTGACGATATCAGAAACATTGCCGATATTGTGGGCGGAGATAATGCCTATAGACATTTTGTAAAGCGAATTAACAAGGAGTTTGAGATCGCTGATGAGGAAAGGAACACCCACGTCTATGTTTTTTACCAGAAAAATAAGGCCGGCAAGGAAGTCGGTTTTGCCGTGGTTGGCCACTCGGCGGCGAAGATGAAGATTTGGGAAGAAACTTTCAAGGAGGAAGGCTGGGTGGACAAGGGCTTTTCAATGCCCACACCCTGTTTTGAGCTGATGTATATGTATATCAAACCGGAGGAAAGGCAAAAGGGCTTGGGGAGTAAGCTTTTTGACCAAGTCGTTTCTTTTACCAGTGAGGAGAAGGTGAAGGGGATTTATGCCTATGTCGGTGAGAAGGTGCCCGCGGCTCTTAGTTTCTATAAGCAAAAAGGAGCCAAGGTGATCCAGAATCTATCGGGCGACGGCGTCAGTAACGCCTTCCTGGAGTGGAAAGTTTGAGGGCAATACACACCCACTTCCTTTTAGTCATTGTAGTGTAGATTGATGTCGATGATTTCGATAACTTCCAGGTTGTTTATCGACGGAAAGATGAAGATTACCCGCCAACGGCGGTCGAGGCGAAATGAGTACAGGTCAAGATGTTGAGGATGGAGTTTTTCGGTATGAAGAGAGGGGTGTCGGGGATTTTGTAGAAATAGATTGACAGCTTTTTGAAACTTGGTTTGAAGACGATATCTTCTTAAAATGATTTTAAGTTTTGGCTTTAGGGGCAGGCTTTGCATACAAGGAAGATTCGGCCAGACCTGAAATCACGGAGTCAATGAATTCGTTGCTATATAGGCCAGTGCGTTCAAGTTGGTTCCTAATCTCAGACAAGGGTTGAGGCTTAAATGCGGTGAATTCCACGGGTTGTTTTTTTTGGGATAGTTTGAGGAAGAGACGGAGGGCGGAACGAACCAATTCAGAGCGTGAAGAGTAGCCATCTTGCTGGATGAGTCGGTCCACCCGCTCTGTTAACTGTTTGGGGAGAGAGACGTTGAAGGTTTGAATCATGGTTACATGATACAATAATTGGCAACATTTGTCAATAATTGTATTGATGACCGGCTATTTGAGGGAGGCGAGAGTGGCTTTGGTTTTGGCGTCTTTGAGGGTCTTGCCGGTGGTGCCGGTGGTAAGGTGACCCGCGATGACCTCGTCCCAAACTGCGACTGCGATTTGGCTTGGGGTAGCCCCGCCAGCGATGCTTTCGATAAAGGTATTCGTGCCCAGGTTTTGGGTATCGCCGGCGGTGTTTTTGTTGAAGGTATTACCGCCCCGGACGTGAGTGCGCAAAACACCGGTGCCAATGGTAACGCCATAGCCGGTGTGGTTATAGATGATGTTGTTGTCAATGATATTGTCGGTGGTGGTGCTACCCACCAAGGAAATACCATTGACGTTGTCAAAAACAATGTTTTTGGAGATAACCGCCTGGGTGACGCCGGTGGTGATGGCGATGCCGTCCCCAGTAGCCGATTTGCCACAGTGCTCAATGACACAGCTAGTGATTTTGGCATAGGCGTGGCTGGTGATGTTGACGCCGTTGGATTGGACATTGGCAATCCAGCAATCCTTGATGGTGTTATTAGTACCGCCTAAGGTCACGGCGTTTCTGGTGCCGGTGGCCGCGGTTTGCATATACAAACCGCTGATCTCGACATTATCAGCGGAGACAGTAATGGTATCGGCCGTCGTAGTCGTGGGTATGAGTTGAAAAATATAGCCTGGCCCCCGAACCCGAAGATTCTTTTTGGTAATATTTAAAGTCTCAGTAACGGTGGTCAAGCCAGATGAATCAGAGGCCAGGCAGAAAACAACATCATTGTTGCCGCTGGTAACCAAGGTATGGGCTTGGGCAAAGGTTCTTACGGCTGAGGTGGGCTGTGAGCCGTTATTGGTGTCATTACCACTCGTTGGGTCCCAGTAATAGATAGTACCGACGGTTTTACTGGCATCACGCAGTGACTCGACCATGTACTTGAGGTTGGTCTGGTCGCTGGCGGTGGCGGGGGTAGCGATGGTTGAGGAGGCAGAAGAGACTTGTTTCACTTGGGTAAAGGCGGAGGTGGCAATTGGATTACCGCCTGGGCCTCCCACCAAATTGCCTCCGGTAATTGAGCACTGGACATAGGTTGGACCGGCTCTGGCCTCAAATCTAACCTGCCAACTACCCAACAAACGGACGGTAATTCCCGTGGTAACGCCTCCGCCCAGGTCGTCTTTACCAGCGGCATCGGCAATTTTGGCATAAACTAACCCCGGGTTGAGCTCGTCTTCGTTATCCCTGATCTGATTGATCAGGTACTGAATGTCCAAGGTGGTGTCCGGGGCTGGGACTTGTGTAAT
>OBEQ011377897.1_pt1 | contig 30965 bp, 30 predicted proteins | sample 1670901 | NCBI WGS metagenome assembly OBEQ01 (sample SAMEA104232315, study PRJEB22302) | groundwater metagenome | biome: forest; feature: aquifer; material: groundwater | place: USA | collected 2011-08-07 | depth 5.4 m | reverse complement strand
CAATCGAAAAGCCGGTGAATCCCCCGGCAACGCCCGTAGGCGCGGAAACCGCGCCCCTGCCTTGCGGCGGGTTCCATTTCTCGATCGTCTTTATTTTCGTGGATTTCCCGGAAGGGAGAAAAACGATCTCAGTGCCGGCGGAGATGGAACCCGATTCCACGCGCCCGGCGATGATGCGGCGTTTGTCAAATTTGTAAACGTCCTGGACCGGAAAACGAAAAGCCAGTTTCGAGCGGTCATCGCTCGTGGAAAAACCGTCTAGAATCCCGAGGATGCTCTCGCCTTTGTACCACGGCATTTTATCGCTTTTGGCCATCACGTTGTCGCCGTGATACGCCGAAATGGGAATAAATGTCCTCGGACGGACATGGATCGTCTCCAAGTACCGGCTGTAAGTTTCTTTCATCGTGTTAAAAACCTTTTCAGAATAATTCACCAGATCCATTTTATTGACAACGATTGCGATCTGCTTGATCCCCAGAAGCGACAAAAGATACGCGTGACGCTGGGTTTGTTCCTGAATACCCTCTTCGGCGTCAATCATCAGAAACGCGACGTCGGCGTTCGACGCGCCGGAGATCATGTTTTTCAGAAATTCCTTGTGGCCGGGCGCGTCGATGACAACATAGTTGCGCTTCTTCGTCTTAAAAAACACCTGCGCCACATCGATCGTTATCCCTTGATCGCGCTCTTCTTCAAGACCATCGAGTAAAAACGCAAATTCAAAACCTTTGCCCTGGTCCTCGCAAACCTTCTTCACATGCTGGATCTTGGTATCTGAAATATAACCCGTCTCATGAAGAAGCCGGCCCACGAGTGTGGATTTTCCGTGATCCACATGGCCGACCATGACGAATTTCAGCGTCTCCCCGGTGATTGCGGGTTGTTCCAACGGTGGAGTGTCCATTACATGTAACCCTTTGTTCTCAATTTTTGCATCGCGTAGGTGTCTTCCTGGTCCTGCGCGCGGCCCGCACGCTCGGAAGTCTTGCTGGCTTTGAGTTCAGCGATAATTTCATCAACATTGCTTGCGGTTGAATCAATAGGGAATGTGCACGGCGCACAGCCAAGTGAACGGTAACGCTTGCCGTTCTTTGAAAAATAGAGGCTCACGACGGGAATGTTCTCACGCTTGATGTATTCCCAAACATTTACCTCTGTCCAGTGAAGCAAAGGATGGATGCGGATGTGCGTGTTTTCGTCGAAATTGGTCTTGAACTGGTCCCACAACTCCGGCGGCTGATCTTTGAAATCCCATTCAAAATTTTTGTCCCGCGGGGAAAAATAACGTTCCTTCGCGCGCGTGCTTTCTTCGTCGCGACGGATACCAAGGATCAAACCTTTATAGTCGTATTGCTCCATGATCTGCTGAAGACCCACGGTCTTAAGCGCCGTGCAGCAAACAATGCGGCTCTTCGTGTAGTTCATGCCTTCCGCCAGCGCTTTTTTGTTCTGGCCGACAATAAGATTGAGATTCCACTCTTTCGCATAACGGTCGCGAAATTCGATCATCTCGGGGATTTTATAGCTCGTATCGATGTGCACGAGCGGTATCGGGCAGTAGCCGAAAAACGCCTTTCTCGCCAGCCACAACAACACATTGGAATCCTTGCCAATCGACCAAAGCATGGCCAGTTTTTTAAACTTTTTGTGCGCTTCTCTTAAAATGAATATAGATTGATTTTCCAGTTTGTCCAAGTGATCCATAAATATCTCTTAAAATATAACTATTTTAGTATCAATTAAGTCTATATAAAGCTACCCTATATAATTTAAATTGTCAAGTATAAATTCTCAATGCAATGAAAACAGAGAGACTCATTGATTTGCTGCACTCAAAGTCTCATAACTCGCTAACGATCTAGTAGGAAAAACCAGTCTAAATTAGAGACAAAATGATATCCACAGCCTTATAACAGCCTGTTAATTATATAAAGTGGGTTATAAATACTATTTAAATACTATATTTATAAAATTAAACCCAAAATAAAATAAATATAATGTAAATAGTGGAGTAAAATACCCATTTAAAATATTAATAATAAGACCTATGATTATCTAACTTTAAGCAATTGCTTTGAGAATAGATCTTATTTCTTTATGAAAGCTAGTTTCATTGGGCGGGTCCACTGCTTGATTTCGATTTCACGTTTTAGGGCTTTTGACTTACTCGGGTGCGATTCCTTGTAAACAAGTTTTACCGGTAGCTTACGGCGTACGTAACGGCTCCCTTGTCCCCTGGAATGCTCAGAGATACGGCGTTTAATATCGAGGGTTATGCCGGTGTAGAGCGAATTGTCGGCGCAGCGGAGGACATAAACAAACCAATCGGTCTTATTCTTCGGTTTGCTCATTTTATTTCAACCGCTCCCTTGAATTTCACACATTTATGGTGCATAATTGTTATAGGTTAATTAAATTTGTTAATATTTAGAGAGGTTTGTTATGAATAAAAATATGCTGTTATGGCTGATGGGGATGGTGGTTTCAGTGGCCGCCTTTTCGGCCAATGCCTATGCTGCTGACGAGTGGTACGAAAATCTGGAATCTTCTACGATAAAGTATTCCTGCAAGACGAACGACAACTTGGACCGCAAAGGCATAGAGTCAAAACTAGTATCCGAAACAAGCGACTCTCGTGTGGCTCAAAACGCGTGGGGAGCTTCGACGCAGATGATGGTAAAGCCCTCCAACAGCGGTTGATCAGAACGTGTAGGTTAATGAGGCTGAGAAAAATTTCGTATTGTCGTTTGTCGGAGCTGGAAACGCGTCTCCGGGATAGAAAATTCCATACCGCACACTGGTCCTCAATTGGTCTGTGATTTGCCAATGCAAATAAAAATCGATTTCATTGCCCACATCCACACTGTTGGCTACTGACTGAAAATTTGACGTTCCAGCGCGTGATTCGTCTTTCCAATAGAGGTAATATTTTGAACCGACCGCCATTTTTTTGAAAATGGAAAGATACCCGCAATCCATAAAAGGTTGAAAAGAACCCCCCAGGCTTAGAATGCTTAAGTTTGAGAGCCTTGGGTTTAATGCGTATCCTGCCAGGTAATAACCAAAGTAGAGGAAATTGTGATCCTGCCCATCGGTGTCGCCGCCGACACCCACGTTTGTGACACGCGCCCGGTTATTGTCTCCCGATCCAAACGCGTATTCAAATTCCAAGATAGGCCGCGTCGGCGCCTCCACTCGGTATTTGACGCCTGAGACCCATCCTACGGATTCAATGATGGATTCTCTTAACGGAACCCGCGTTGTATCCGTAAACGTCGTACCTTGTTCGATAATGACCTCGGACCAAAATTCAAGCGGTTTCCAAATCGCCGTCGAAAAACCGCCGCCATAATAATAAGAATTGTAGCCGTATTGCTGCACCGGATCGTCAGGATGCGGATCAGCGAGATCTTTTTGATATAAACCTAGAATATAAATCGCCGAATTGGGGATGCCCATATAGGACGCTTCACCGCCCGTGAACAAGCGTTGTCCATTTTTATCAAAACCAGGCACGCTGAAATCGATGTTTTCCTGATGCGGACGTGTGTAGGCAATCAAGTATTTGATATAAACTGGAATGGCGGAAGGCTCAACTTCCACCATCGCGCCGTCATTGATGTCCGCATAAACAAGACCGCGGCCTAAATAGTAAAATTGCCTTCCAAATGTCCATTTGGCAGATATATTCTGTTCCGGCTTCATGTCCCATTGAATATAAGCCGCGCTGACATAGGGGCCTTCATTGTCGTCTCCGATGCCCGTATAGCCTGTCCCAACATTTCGATGAATATAAGAATCCGCAAGACGAAAATAAAGGTAGTAAGGTTCGTGATACTTTAAACTAAACCACAAATACATGTTTTCTTCCATGCTGGCTTTCAAAAAATCTTCCTTTCCCATTTCGTTATCGATATTTTTATAATTCCTGTAAATAGCGGTGACCCATCCTCCATACCGGAGGCGAAACTCATCCTTTGAGATGCCTTCCTTTTTTGCAGTGTCTTTTTCTCCGAGTTTAATGTCTTCGAGAGTCTGCGTGAATTTTTCGTCACGAACGGTGGTATTGCCTCGCTCACTAGTAGTTGCGTCTTCACCGCAAGCAATGGCCGGAATAAATAAGAACAACGGAATAATCAGAAGAAAAATTCTTTTAATGGCAAGCTCTCCTTTCAACTAGTCCAAAATATAATAATAAATTATTCTAAAATATGCTAGAATTAATTTAATTATAAAAAAACATGAATTTTAATAAAAATCTTACCAACCCGCTTCCCATTTTTTTAATCACCAGTTTAATATCCTTGCTTTATTTTTTTGTCCTGTATGATACGGCGTTCTTTTCCTCGCCAAGAGTGGCAATCATCGACACGTTGTTCATGCTGCGCGCGCAGCAAACGCCTCCACAGAAACATCTAAATGAAGTTGTTATCGTCGGAGTGGATGATGAATCTTATCAGAAGATGAACCGCTCCTGGCCATGGGGACGGGAGATGTTTGCGGTTTTCTTGGAACACATGGAAACTTTCAATCCCAAAATCATAGGCCTTGATTTTTCGTTTGTAGGCCGCGGTGAAAATGGGAAAGTCGACGCGTGGTTTGCCGAAACCCTCAGAAAAAGTAAAAAGGTGGTTTTGGGCTCTTATTTCAGTCCAAGTGGCCGGTACATGGTTCCTCTGGAATCTTTCAGGCAAGCGGCCGCAGCCATCGGCTTTGTGGACAAAACCATAGACCAAGATGCTTCCGCGCGCAAGACCCGGGTGATCATTCCCTTGAAGACTGGCCAAGAGACAACCTTCTCTTTTGCTGCGGAAATTGCCTGTGCCTATCTGGGACTGCCCATTTCGCAAAATGTCAGAAAAGACGGAGATCATCTTTTACTGAGAAACAGCCGTATTCCTACGGACCCGAACGGGCATTTCTGGCTTTCTTACCGTTACCGGTCCGGTGATTTTAAATACATCCCGTTTTGGAAAATCATCGCCAACAAGGCATCCATCGACGAAATAGAGGATAAAATCGTGCTGGTGGGGCTTGTGAGCGACCTGTCTCATGACATCCACAACACGCCCCTGGGACGGCTGGCGGGGATTTTCATAAACGCAAACGAAATTGTCGCATTGCTTGACGAGGATTTTATCACGGACGCGTTTCAAGGTTATTATTCGCTTTTTGTGTGGATTTTAGCGCTTATCGGCGCGCTTATTTTTTATCATTCGAATTTTCTGATTAAAATACTGACACTCGTCTGTTCGGAAACCCTTTTGTACACGGCTGCGGCGTATACTTTCATTCACCGCAACATCCTCTTTGAGCCTTTTTCTCCGATGCTCATGATAGGGTTTGCCTTCCTCTGCGTTGTGTCCTATGAAGGTCTAAAGACATTTTTAGAAAACGAGACGCTCCAAAAAATGGTTATCATGGACAGCCTGACAGGTTTATATGGTTATGGTTACCTGAACGCGAAACTTGAGCGTGAGCTTGAAGCGAGCACGCAATCGGGAGAGGAATTTTGTTTTGTGATGATCGACGTGGATAATTTCAAACAGGTCAATGACCGCTTTGGCCATGAACAGGGCAACGCGCTGCTTGTTATGGTGGCCAATGTCCTGAAAAACGGGGTCCGGAGTAAAGATATCGTAGGTCGCTACGGTGGGGACGAATTGGGCCTGATCTTAAAAACCAAAGAAAAAGAGTCGCTTTTCTGCCTTGAAAGAATTAAATCCACCGTTGAAAAATCAAGCTTGTCCACATCCAAAGGCAGCCTGGCGGCAACTATAAGCGCCGGGATATGTTCCAGCAAAAACCCACAGGTGAAAACAAAAAATGATCTGATCCGCCTGGCCGACGAAGCGCTTTACCAGGCGAAGTCACAGGGAAGAAACAGGATTTGCATTTACCCGTCGTCACCCTGAAAACGATGGGGTTTATTATAGACACTCCCAAGAACAGGGTTTTCAAGTAAACTGCCATAGTGAAGGGCAAGACAAGACCTGTTTTGGGATTCTTCACAAATTTTGTATTGGTGCAAGAAAATTTCAGGTGAATCGACAAGCTTATAGGCACCCATTGCAATATTGACCTTTTTTAAATCTCCTATACGGTACTGGCCGTCTTTAAGGTATCTTTGAAATTGGGCATCGTCCCTCGTGTAACACATAAGCGTCACGAAATCCACAAGTCCGCTCTTCACCCATGACCTCCAGTCTTGAAACGCCTCCTCATTTGCGCGAATGTAAGGCATCAGTCCTGTCGTGGAAACCTGGATGCCAGGACGCATCGATCGCGCTTTTTCGACCAGGGTTTTTAATAAATACGTCACCTGTTTCCGCTTCCAACTTTTCCACGCCTGGCTTTGTTCTTCGATGGTTTTAGCGCCGGTGGCTTTTTTAAAACGGTCCGTGTTTATTTTTGTATGACCATAGGCCGGATGCATATCCGGATAACGGATATAATCAAACTGTATTCCATCAAGCTCTGGATAAGCGCTTAAGATTTCTTCAACCACGGTGGAAAGTACCTGCCGAACCCTGAGATCTCCAGGCTCCAGGAAAAATTGATTATCAATCTTATAATCCTCAAGTGTCTTTTTCACTTTTAGATTGCGCGTTAAAATCTCCGGGCCGTATTTTTTAAGAATAGGCGCCTGGCCGTTAGCGCTTAAACTCAGAAGATTGAGCCAGGCGTGGACTTTTATCCCTTCGGCGTGAGCTTCCCTAATCAAAAGAGCGAAAGGATCCTCTGAAACATTCTTTAAACAGGTCTGATAAGGTTCAGTATTCGATACTTTTGAGGGAAACCAGGCTTTATTGGAACGGTACACTTGAACAAAAAGAGTTTCAATCTTGGATGTTTTTGAGAAATGGATAAGTTTTCGAATCTCCTCACGGCTTGAAAGAACGGCAGGCTCCTGAATCACCGAAACAAAAAGCCCTCGGCTTGGAGCTTCGCCGCATTCCGCGCGCGCGCAAAAAACAACACAAAGATACAAAAAACAAAAGAAGACTTTATTCTTATTTATGACGCCCATGACCCTCGCCATGCGTCTTTTCCTCCCAGCCTTCTTTTTCACCTTTTTTAAATCCGGGGGGTTCATCACCGCCTTCCCAACCTTCTTTCTTACCCTTATCCCAGCCCGGAGGACGGTGGCCTTCCTCAAATTTATGTTTTTTATGTTTAGGGTGCTTCTTCGCGTCGTCCTTGTCATGATCCTCATCAGAATCCCGGTCTTTGTCCTTAACCGATTCTTTATTAGGATCATTTTTTGTCGCTTCCGTCGCAGTCGCACCTGTTACAGCGCCAACAACCGCGTCTTTTAAGATCTTCTTATTGGTTTCCTCATCAGCAGCCGCAGCTTTATGAGACATGGAAAAAATGGCGCTGAGAGAAAACATTACAGCTGTTAAATACCCTATCGTTTTTTTCATGTGAGTCCCTCCCTTTCTACTGACACACTTATTAGACAAAGAATATTTTACCACAGCAAAGCACGCACAGGATCCAATGGATGGGGTGAAAGGTTACCAAAGGCTTTATTTTCTCTCAAAATACCGATTTGCGGCAGTGGAGTAATCGTCACTTCAATCAAACCGAGACCAGGATCCGCAATTTTCTGAAAGCTGCATTTCGTAAGATCTATCGCACGATTCAAAGATTCTTTAGGGCCCCGGTCATTCACACGGCAGATCACAAACTTTCCGTCCTTAACGTTTGTGATTTTAAGATAAGTGCCAAATGGGAAATCTCGTGAGGCGCACGTTGCCTTCTCGTCGTCAAACACTTCTCCGCTGGCCGTAAACCGGTTGATATAAGCATCCGATTCGCTGTACCAAGACGCGGTGCCATGATATCGGGGGAAAGTTTTTAAAAATAGTACGCGCGGCGTCATGGCTTGTAATGAATACCACACAAGCGCAGCCACGACCCATAAAAGCGTGAGTGTGAATAGTGTATCGGACTTTGAATTGGCTATTGAAAACGCATTTCTCGTTTTCATGTTTGATTCTCTCCATCTTTTCTTCCCTTTGAAGACAGCATACAAGATCAGCGGTTAAATAGAGATTAAATTAGAATTAATTTCTTTTAACGCTTAACGGACAGTTTTATGAAAGGTATCAAAAAGGCCTGTTGAAATTGCCCCTAATCCGCCTTGGCTAAGGCCACTTTTGTATCCTTATTTTGATTTAAAGTAGTGTATAGAATCAAAACTAAAAGGATTGATCCAAGAACTAAAGATGAGCCGATAGTCCCAAAGTTGAGGCCGCCTTTTTCTTTTGATTTGGTGAGAACATCCCCCATAGTTGCTCCAAACGGACGAGTGAGAACAAACGCAATCCAAAAGAGTAAGGTTTTAGAAATCCGGGTAAAATAAACGGAAACGACGGTCAGAGCCAGTAAACCGCCGATTAGAAGCGCTCCTCCCGCAAATCCAAGACCGGAACTATCGGCCAAGAAATCGCCCAGAGCGGTGCCCAAAGTATTTGAAAATAGAATGGCGATCCAGTAAAGCAATTCAACGTGAAAGTTTGTAATATTTTGAACGGAGAAAGAATGGGCGCTGGAGCGCCAATACAAAAAAATAGCCGCCAAAATGGTAACTAAAATGAGAGTGCCCTTGGCGTAGCCAAGCCCTAAAGTGCGGTCCATATAATCCGACATCGTCGTACCAGCCGTACTGGTTGAAAGAATCACGGTCCAATAAAGCAAGGGGTGGTATTTTTTCGACAGCAATTGGGCTACGACAGTGCCCAAAAAAAATCCAATCAAAATCAGAGAACTAACCGCGTAACCTACCTTCAACGTCATAGACAAAAGGTCTCCGGCCGTCTCGCCCAGAGTGGTGGCGGCTATCTTCATGATCCAAAAAAGTAGGGTGATTTGTGGGAGTTTGTTTTTCAAATGATTGCTTAGCTTTTCGTCATCAACACAATTCCTGCAAAAATAAATAAAGTGCCAAAAATTTTACTTCGATCAATTTTCTCTCCTAAAAAAACATGCGCCAAAACAATAACAAAGATATAGTACAAGCTACCTATCGGATAAATTAAACTGAGGTCTCCCTGTGCCATTGCTATAAGCCAAATCATAAGTGAAATGCCCATTAACAAGAGACCGAAACCTGTCCACGCGCTTTGCAAGACTTTTCCTACATGCCTTATCAGAGCTTTTTTCCCATGTTTCAGCTGGCCAGCTTTATTGGAAGCAAGCTTAAAAAAAATCTGTCCGAACGAACTAAAAATAGCTGAGATTAAAACGACCGAGATGATTTTAATCATGATTATTCTGCCTTTGAAAAAACCGTATTCTTAGACAGTAAACAAACTCCAAAGACAATCGACACAATGCCTATCCATCGCACGAATCGGACTTTTTCATGTAAAAAAACCACCGTCAGCAATGGGATCACGATATAATTTAGGCTTGTCAGAGGCACGGCAACGCTTACATCAATCTTGGCCAAAACAAAAATCCAAACAAAAAAGTTCAGCGCATACACGAATATGCCGGTCCATAGAAGATAAGACGAAACACTTCGGTTTAAAAATTGTACAGCCGTATGAAAGTTGATAGAGATCGAATCAAAAACAGGGAGTCCTTTTTTCATCAAAACTTGGGCAACAGCATCCACTCCCTCATTGATTAAAATAAGAGGGATCACGAAGAATAGTTTGCGCCTTTTCTGTTTAACCTTTTTAGAATCCTGTTTCTTATTTTTCTTGTAAACCTCTTTCAACACCGGGTCAAAATTTTCAGGCTTTATTAGCTCACAAACATATTTTGACAAAGAATTAAATCGCTTGTCTCTGAATTTTGCATAAATATCGAGAGGAACAAATTGAAAATCGAGCCTTTTCTTGGGGTCATAATTCGTACAACCCATCTCGTAAACCTTCATTTTGTGGTCAATACACCACTTCATCATGTCACGAAACCGGACAAAGTAAAGATGGCAATCATAAGCCACTGAATAATCCAGCCCAAGATAATAATCCAGAAAATAATCTTCCGATACAAGGCAAAAAGCAAATGCAACCAGCTTTTTATCCATGCGCCAAAGGAAAAACTTTGTTTTCTCCGGCATGTTTTCTGCAATCTTTTTAAAAAATTCTTTAGGCATGGTTTCAAACCCCATCTCATGCTGATGGATCATCTGCATGTACAGAGCATGCGCTTCTTCTAAAGAACCCTTGAGGTCATTGGAAATTTCAAGCTTAAGATCAACATGGCCGTCTACTTTCTTGAATTTTCTCTTCAAGTCATATCTGGTGGCATAACTCAAGGTCATAAGATATTCATCAAAATTTTTGAAAGAAATGGCTTTTTTAGTGTTTGGAACACTGCTGAACCGATAGTAGCCCTTTTTATTGAGATCCAAAAAAAGCTCCGCGTAAGTTTTATCAAATTCTTTGAAAGCAATGATTGAAGCTTTTTCATCTATTGCTATTTTCTCCAGACAAGATAAAATCGCTTCAAAAACTTTATGTTTGTTCCAACAAAAACCGATTTGTCCCTGGCCTATTGGTTGGCCACACATCAGCGTTCTTAGAGTTAAAGCACCGGGGAAAATCTTTTTGAGTGACATCAAGGCTTTCCTAAAAACCCCCTGGACAGTTGTCTCTATCGAGTAATCCATCATAAAACAGCTCGTTGCCCCGACAGGAACCTGATCCCGATAAACCATTATGTAATAAAGCGAAAATTGCCGAAGATTGGACTCATCAAGAGATTTAAAAAAGTAATACCCTTCTAAGACATTGGGATATACCTTCTCCCATTCGGCCGGAGAGATTTCTTCGATTTTCCGAAATACTTTTACAGTTAAGTCCGAAGCAGCATTATTTTCTAGAGCGAAGCAAGTATTTGAAGAATTTTTTACTGCCTCTGTTACGAGAGGGTTCATTTCGAAATCTTAAAGTTGCGCACGCGCATTGGCAGGTTCTCTTATCAAAAAAGACATCACTATCTGTCCAAAAAATCCATTCATTTTTCTGGCAACTTTTGCCTTCTCCTGATCTACGGTTATCATGTGACACGAATTCTCAAACAGCATGATTTCTTTTTCTAGAACAGATTCATAACACTTCTGCCACTTGGTTTTCTTTAAGATAAATAGCGGCTTGCTATGACTTGCCAGTTAAAACGTATGCGTAACCTGCGCGCCGACCGTGTCTCCATCGGCGATCATGGAAATTTCATATCGCCTATCATGATTAAAGTGGACTATCGCCCTTCCTACAAATGTTCCGATCAACGCAGACGCCAAAATATCCGAAGCCCAGTGCGCTTTTCGTTCCATGCGGGCATAGCCCACCATCGAAGCCACTCCGTACGAACCTACTTTTATAAGCGGAGAATCATAATGTTCGGCAATCACGGACGCGACTGCAAAGGCTTGAGTCGTATGTCCTGAAGGAAAAGAATCACCCCCGCTAAAAGGAGAAAAGTGACGCGGACTTGCGCTTTGGCTGGGCCGTTTCCGGCCGACCGCATATTTCAGCGATGGCGTGATAATGCCGGCTGCGACGATGCTGGAAGCAAGACCGTCCTGCGCAGCCGCTCTGGCGTTGTCGTCATGAAAGGCAAGCCCTCCAAGCTCAAAAGCGCCGAGCACCGCAAAAGAATATTCAGCGCCGAAAGGTTGAATGGCTTTCGAAAAATCGTCGTTGCTTTTACTCCGGTGTCTTTGAAATTCTTTTTCGATGGGTTTATCGGCCCAAGCGGCTGTCGCAACCACCGCTCCCGTCCCAAGACCGGCCAAAAGCCAGTCTTTTTCATTCCATCGGGCGGGCGAACTTAAGACATGCCATGTATCGTCTCCCGCCAATTTTACGTAATCAGTGGAAAGCAGATCTTCAACTTTTGGATTTTTAACGCCGGAATCTGCCCATGCGGCGGCCGGACCGTAAAAATTAAAACCAAAGAGATTAAGAACTAAAAAACCAGAAACTATTTTACGGTTACAAAACAATTTGAAAAGCCGCATGGGCGCCATTCTCTCCGATGAATAAATCCCGTGTATGTATACATATTATGGAAAGATACCTGTTGAAACATTGAACTTTAGTCTTAAACACATTAAACAGGGAAGACGTAGGAAAAGAACTCTGACCGGCTCGAAACCCTGGCTTTTTCAAATATCAGAGTGATATAGTGTTTGGCCGTTTTTTCCGAAAGGGACATCACGCGGGCAATTTCGGCGTTTGACAGGCCTTTCAATAAATAACGCGCCACTTCCTCTTCACGGCTTTTAAGACCCAGTTTCACCAACCCCCGGTCTACACAATGCTGAAGCGTGCCGGGGGTTTCAAATACTTTATGGACAAGGGTATGAAGTGTCTTGTAAGAAAACGGTTTTTCAAGAAGGTAACTGGCCGCCGCCTGAAAGGCCTCGCGGGCGTATTCAAGATTGTTGAATGCGGTGATAAGAACGCAGGGGGCATGAATTTGGCGCGTCCGCAGTTTGGATAAGAGCTTAACACCCGAGATACCTGGAAGACGGATATCTATGACGAGGACGTCATGCGAGCCCGGTTGAATTCCGAGCAAGGCTTCTTCGGCATTGGAAAATTCGTCGCAAGCTACTTTGTCTGCCCGCAATTTCTTGGCAAAAATGATTCTCGCATCAATATCATCTTCGACATAAGCCAGTTTCAAGCTTTTCCTCCCGACAAAATAAGCGTGACACAAGCCATGCCATCGGTGTTTTCAAGGCGCAGATCTCCATTGGCCTGCTCCACCATCCGGCGCGTCAACAAAAGCCCGAAACCGGTGCCTTGGCGGCTTGAAACCGGGGTACGGGCTTGTATTTTAAGTATCTCTTGAGGAAAAGTAAATCCTGAATTTAAAATTTTTAACTCCACGTGACGCTCCGCCAAACGTGCTGAAATCTCAAGACGCCGCTCCTCGGGTTTACCCTCCAGAGCCTCAAAGGCATTGGCAACCACTGAAATAAATGCCTGTTCAAGCAAAATTGGATGAAAGTACACGAGAACCGGTTCAATGTGCTGTTCACAAACAATTCCCAATCCTTTCAGATCACCTCCCAGCCGGTCGCGAATAAAATTCTCAAGCCAAGGCCTTAATAAAACAGGTTCTCGTGGATCGATTTCGTCCACTGATGACTCCCAATTTTTATATCGCAAAGCAACTTCGTCAAACCGGGAAAGCGCGTGCTGAACGGCCTGAGTTTGATCGGAATTCATGCCGCTTATCCCGTCTTCCAAAGCGGCGGACAGATTGTGAATCGGATTGCGGATTTCGTGCAAAAACTGTGAAATAAGAGCACTGACCAAAAGATTGTGTTGCAGCTGGACATTGCGAAGCGAGAGTTGTTTATTTAGCCGGCTTTGTTTCTGAAGAAAGCCAACGCCTGTACCGACTAGGCTTCCAAAAATAACAGGCAAAACAAAATCAATAATATTATGGACTAAACTAAAGCTTCGAAAGGGATGGACGCCAATCAGCTTCGGTAAAACGTCTTCATCCAGGGCCACATAAATGATTCCGCCTACGGCGCCGGCAACGGGTAAAAAAATATTGGTCATTCTTTGCTTTAATTTTAGTTCTAACATGTGACCATTCTACCACCGGCCGCCTTCAGACAAAAAGGACTAAAGTCTGAAAGGAAATAAAATTGGCGACCCTATTTGGATAAAACAAAGAACTTTCCGAATAAAGGCCACGTTGCCCTTTTAGAAAAACAGGAGGTTCGAGGTTATTATAACAGTCTCAAGGTGTGTTTTACTGGACAAATTATTGTCCTAAGTATCTACAGCAGATCACGTACCGTCAAACGTTCATAAACTTCTGAGTAAGCAGACGATGTTTTTTCCGCTATTTTCTGCGGCAACACAGGACCTGGCGGTGTCTTATCCCAGCCTGATTTTTCAAGAAAATCTCTCACGATCTGTTTATCCAGACTCGGTTGATCCTGGCCGGGCTTATAAGTTTCCTTGGGCCAGAAGCGGGAGCTGTCCGGTGTCAATACCTCGTCAATCAGGATGAGTTTGTCATTCAAAAGGCCAAACTCAAATTTAGTGTCAGCGATGATAATCCCGCGTGTCTTCGCGTATTCGACGCCTTTCTTGTAAAGCTGGATCGATAGCCTCTTGACTTCGTGGGCTAAATCCCTTCCAATGAGTTTTGCGGCCTCATCGAAACTGATATTCTCATCATGTCCGACCGTCGCCTTGGTTGCGGGAGTAAAAATGGGTTCCAACAGTTCCTCGCACTGCCTGAGACCCGGCCTGAGCGCATGGCCGCAAACTTTTCCGGTTTTCAGATAGTCCTTCCACCCAGAACCGGCCAAGAACCCTCGAACAACGCACTCGATGGGCAGCGGCTTTGCACGGTGAACGAGGATAAATCGGCCCGAAAGAACGCTTCCAAATTCCTTGATTAAATCATCACCCAAGCCTGTATGACTCAAATTATCGGTGATAACATGGTTTGGCACAAGACTTCTGAATTTCTCAAACCAAAAAAGTGATATTTGATTGAGCACTTTCCCCTTAAACGGAATCGGCGTAGGCAATACCACATCAAACGCGCTCAATCGATCCGTCGTCACAATAAGAAGTCTATTATCTCCAACAGCATAAATGTCACGCACCTTACCTCGATTGACCAAAGGTAGAGAAAGCTTAGTTTCCCAGACGGTTTGTTCCTGAAACACTTGTGAATCCATCGAACTTCTCCTGTCGCTTATCTTCATTGATCGTTGATCACCCTGTGCTCTTCATTCCAAAGGCGATCCCATTGACCGTTAAAAGCAAAAGATCATCGATTTTACCATGAGCAGAAGATCTCCTCGTATTTGACTCGGCATGTTTTCTCTCCTTTAGAAAACGGCACTGAAGGTAGTTAAGCGGGTCTACGTAGGGGTTTCTTAGGTGAATAGACTCCTTTAAGACTGGATGAAAATCAAGAAGCTCTTTTTGCTCACATACGTCTAGCACACAGCGCACAGCGCGGCGATACTCTGAGACAACAAGCTCAAAAACCCTCTTTTTAAGGTCGGGATCGTCGACAAGATTTGCGTAATGCTCGGCGATGTAAAGGTCTGTTTTGGCAAGAGATATTTGGGCGTTGTGCATCAGCGAACTAAAAAAAGGCCATTCTTTATTCATTTCCTGAAGTTCTCGGAGTCCATCGGTTTTTTGCTTTATATAATCTTCCAAAGCAAAGCCGAATCCATACCAAGCAGAAATAATAAACCTTGATTGAATCCAGCTAAAAACCCAAGGGATCGCCCTCAGATCCTCAAATGACTCGCGCTTACCCCGTGTTGCAGGCCTTGAGCCAATGCGTGCTACCTTTAAAAGATTGATAGGAGTCGCCTCATTGTAAAATTGAAGAAAGCCCGGTGTTTCAGATATGAGCTGCCTGTAAAATCTGTGAGACAAATCAGAGAGGACATCAAGTTTCTTTTCCCATAAAGGAAGCTTCGCATGATTTTCAATCTCCTTCGCGGCAACTAGGTTCGTCCAAACCACCGCAGAGATGAGTTGCTCCAGATTTCTGCGAGCAATAAGAGGGTTTGAATACTTTTGAGCCACGACCTCACCTTGTTCAGTCATTTTGATACAGCCACCGGAAGCAGAGTAGGGCTGAGCCACAATCGCTTTGTGAGATGCACCACCCCCGCGATCAATTGTCCCTCCTTTTCCATGAAAAAATAGGATCTTTATGCCATGTCGTTCAGCGGTTTTCACGAGCCTCTTTTCGGCTCGATAAAGTTTCCAATTAGCCGTCAAATAGCCACCATCCTTACAGCTATCGGAGTAACCAAGCATTATTTCCTGCTGGTTTCCTCGTACGGCCAAATATGATTTGTAGATGGGTAGCGAAAAAAGTCTTTCCATGACTTCATGGGCTCGGTCAAGAGAGTGAATGCTCTCAAATAACGGCACTATGCCTATACGGCTTTCAGTAACTTTTCCATTCAAAACATGGATGAGACCAGTCGCTCTGGCCAGACAAAAAAGACAAAGAATATCCAAGACGTCCTCAGTCATACTGAGAATGTAATTCTCAGCTATATTTCCGTCCACCTTTTCCTGTATTTCTTTCATTGTCAAAAACTGATCCAAAATACCTTTGGACTCCTTCGAAAGACTCTTCCCATCCATCGATAAATTTCCCTGAGTAATCTTCTGCACAAGAAATTTCTCATCAATGACTTCGCCTGGAAAGATTGCTAAAACAGCCTGTTTGATGTTCCTCGCATGATCGCGGAAATCAAGCTTCGCCAAGTGAAAACCGAAGAAACGAACCTGTAAACTTAATCTTTCCAAATCACCCCGAGCCACAAGAAAACCCTTATTCTTTTCTAAGCTCTGCCTTATCAAAGAAAGATCTTTCAAAAATTCGTCCGAGGAGGAATAAGCTCCTTTTTTGCCATCATGGGAGCACTCGAGCCGCCGGTGTATAAACGAAATCTTCTTGCGATAAACTTCATCGGACTCAAATCTCTTAAGTTCCCTTCCCAGCGCAGGAAAGCGTTTTTTGTCAATTTCAAGAGATTGTTTGAGTTCTCGGCTTACAGGAACAATTGTTTGCGAATGACTAAGCTTGCCAATCAAACCTTCCACCGCCGTAAGATAGATACCTAAAATAAAACGCTTCTGACGTAAAGCGGTTTCTCTGGTAATCTCACAGGTCACATTGTCGTTTCCGTCCCGATCCGCTCCCACCCAGGACCCAAAGCGGATAAAAGGAAAATCAAAAAGCTCGTTACTCTCAAAGAAACGGGTGAATTCAGTTCGAAGCTTTTTATGGGTATTGGGAAGTAGGTTTAAGATCGTCCTTTTGAAATAAAAAAGCATCTGCTCGACCTCGTCCAACACATCCACCTTTCGCTGGCGCACTTCCGCTGTGTGCCACAGAATTTCCAGAGCTTCCTTTATCTTGTTAACCAAATCCTGTTTTTCCGGCTCAGTAATATCGGAGTGATTTAATTCCGAAAGCTCTGAGGCAATCGTAAGCAAATGATTTAATACCGTACGCCTTTTTGCCTCAGTGGGATGTGCGGTCAAAACAAGCTCCATATCCATATGTGAAAGAAAGTCGGTAACTTCTTTCGCTTTGAAACCCGCTTGTTTCAAATCATGGAAGAGCTTCCTTAACGACATGTCCTGAAAAAGGGTAGGATTATCATCATAAGCGCGGATACGCCTGACGCGCTGAGCCTCTTCGGCGATATTCACAAGCTGAAAGTAAATCGTAAAAGCCCGGGCAATTTTGTAGGATTCGCCTAAATCCAGAGACTCAATGAGAGCTTCTAGCATGGCGATGGTATTTGGGTCGGGATTCTCCCGAACTTTCTTGGTAAGCTCGCGAATTTCCTCAATCTTATTGAAAACTTCCTCACCTTCTTGTTCACGAATTATATCTCCCAGAAGGGTGGTCAATAAACGGACGTCTTTTTTAAACGGCGAAATAGATTCTTCTATCACGGATTGATTCACTTTATTCTCGATTTTCTCACTTTCAATCTGCTCTTGGGTGCCCATATCTTAAAGAGCAATCTCCTGGCCCAAAACCTTCTGCCGAGTGTCGTCTTTGTACTTTTCAAGTCTTTCTTCTAACCGCTCATCCTGGAGCGCTAAAATCCTTGCAGCCATAAACGCGGCATTACGCACTCCTCCTGAACCAACAGCGACCGTCGCAACAGGCGTACCGGAAGGCATCTGAACGGTTGAAAGAAGTGAATCCATTCCCTTAAAAGAAGAAGTTTCAACAGGGATTCCAATAACGGGTAGCAGTGTATTGGCAGCAGTAACCCCCGCCAAATGGGCGGCCCCTCCAGCAGCGGCGATAATGACTTTGATTCCGTCTTTCTTGGCGGCTTTTACGAACGCTACCGCCTCATCCGGTGTGCGGTGCGCGGAAAGCACCCTCGCAATAAAAGGGACCTCGAGCTGCCTCAAAACCTCCCCACAGGGCTTTAAACTTTCAGCATCCGAATCACTTCCCATCAAAATCGCCACGATTGGCTTCACAATAATCTCCTTTTGAAATCAGTGTTTATTTTTCAGACACTAAATAAAGACGGTTGTCTTCTATTTTATAAATCATTGGAACCACCAAGACCTTTGGGTAGCGTACACGCAAGCGCTTCGCCTCACTCGAAACAAAGTCAACTTCGTGTCCTATGTCATACAGCGTGCAATAATTCAAAAAATGCTCTTCCGCTTCTTTTGGGTCCCAACCTCCTCTTTCAACCAGACCTTGAACAAAGGCATCCTTCTTCGAAGCTAGATTCACCATGCCACATTGATCGTGGCCGATAAGCGCAATCGTAGAAACGCCTCCTACAGCTACGGCGAATGAAACCTTAAACTCGCTGTATCTGAGATTGGCTCCTCCCGCCCGAATGATAAAGGCAAAATTATCCGGGATATTCAAATGCTTGCGGTTATCCATGCACATGCCAACAAGAAGCTTTGCCTGTGAATAGACATCGAAAGGACGCCCTAAGTTGTGATATTCCAAAAAAAGCCCGATGGGAGTATCTTGATAATCTTCGGGAATATCTTCACTAGAATTAATTTCTAACAACTGGTTCATTTCAAAATTTTTCTCATTAGTCCCCTTATTATTTTTCTTCCAAAATAATTATGTTGGGTCCCAGTTTCCGGTGTACGTTTTATAGGCGATCTTCTCAAACTTTTGCGGTCTTAAAACTTTTACATCCTGCTCGTACACAATCAATCTCTCATGCGAGAAATAACGCTCCGCAAGTTTCCGCATCAGGGCAGCCGCGACGGCCTCCTCCGTCAAAACCTCAATCAAAATATTAGTCGCATCTTCAGAGAAGCCTTCTTGAATCTCCTTTTCTCCCTGCCCGCGGGTCTCAAAAACGGTATACCCGCTAACCCCGTCTTCTTTTAAAAGATTAACGAGTTCACCCTTCAGATCCATGTCCGCAATAACCGTGACAAGCTTTACAGTGCTTAATTCCATCTCCCACCTCCTTGGCGCATGTGACAAACCTTTCCAACAAAGATGGGGTAATTATCCTCCTGAAACATTTATTAGTAAAATGTATAATTTAGATATATAATATCTATAAAAAGAATATATGATCCGATTCAACTACCACCATCTTTACTACTTCTACACAATCGCGCGGCTGGGTTCTGTGTCAAAAGCCGGTGAGGAATTGCGGCTGGGCCAACCCACCTTAAGCACGCAGCTTAAACAGTTTGAGAGCTATTTAAACCTCAAGCTATTCGAGCGGCAAGGAAGGAAACGTTTAGCGCTGACGGAAGAAGGACGCCACATCCTATCCTACGCCAAAGAGATCTTCGAAACGGGGCAGGAGATGATGGACAATCTGGGTAATTTGTCACACAAAGGTCGGATACGCATCCAAATTGGAGCCCCGGATTCAGTCCCGAAGACTTTCGTTGACCTCCTCCTTCAGTTTATTTTGAAAATAGCCCCCAAAACATACCTCTATGTACAAGAGGACAGAACCGGTAGCCTAATCGAACATTTAAAAACGAATTTCCTTGATATCGTGCTCACGGACGCCCCAGCTGGTTCTTTGGATGAACAAATCGAAAGCACTCTTGTCGGAAAAATACCTATTGTCTTTTGCGCTCATACTGAACTGGCGCGGAAATACAGAAGTATCCCAAAAGACCTTCATAAGGCACCACTTATTTTGCCGACTTCTCATAGCCAGATTTACCACTCACTGCAAGAATACTTTGCCGAGCAGAAAATCCGGCCTGACATTGTGGCTGAAGTCCAAGATGTGGAACTGGTACGCAGGCTTGTTTTATCAAAGGTGGGGATAGCTCCTCTCAACCTTCTCACGATTAAGAAAGCGCCCTCCAAAGAACCCCTCGCCGTTATCGGAAAACATGGCACCCCGAAAATCTACGAAAAGATTTACATCCTAGTGAAGAAAAGGATAAAACCTCACCCGTTAGTTTCAAGAATCATCACAGATTTTGAAATTGCAATATAGCGATCCCGTTGGATAAAACAAAAAATCTTTGGGGTCGTGGCTAAATTACCATTCTAAGGTTAAGAGAGCAAACTATTCATCCCATTCTAAAGACTGCTCGATCCGGTCTTTTCGGATTTCCTTCTTGATCGAATCAATGACCAAACCATCAATGCGTTTCCAGACGTATGATGCAAACCTCACCGGCTTAAAATGGCCCTTCTTATCCCGGTATCGGAGATTGTAGGTTTTGATCTTCCGATGCAAAATCAAGGTCGCTTCCGAAAGGATGTCTTCTCCAAATCGCTCCAAATACGCCGGAAAAGCCACCTTGTTCAGTCTAAAAATCACAAACCGAATGTGCCTTAAAACAATCTCATCGGCACTCTTTTCGGAACCGCTCTTTGCCCGGGCAATTAGACGTTTTTCCTCGGCAAGAGTAATCTTGGGATGCTTGGGAAGTGCCTTGTAATAGGTCTTCCACAAAAAAAATTTACGATTTGCCGTTTCGGGGCGGGTAGAACACCCCAAGCACCATGAACGTCTGGCGAAACCGCTTCAAATTGCCCACGTAGAAATACACGTCCTTTTTCGCGGTATCGGCTATCCCGACCCACCTTTGCTCAATTTTCTCCATCAACACCTCTTTTCGTCCTTATACTTTTCTCGCCATTCTCGGTAGGCCTGTCCAACTTCCCAATCAATGATCGACAGCTTATGACCCGGACAACTCGCTTCCCCTGCGCAATGGAACTTGTAATAAAAACTGTATGGGATGTCCTCGATGGTTTTCTTTTTATGATCAAAGAAGGTTAATTGAGCATAGCATGATTCTCTGGCTTTCCGCTCCGATTCGGATTGCGATTGCTTTGCCCATTCAAACGAGATTCTTTCCGGCTTGATTAGTCCGAGCGATAAGTCTTTTTCGTCGGCGTCTTTAAGCACCTGACACATTGATTTGATTGGAACTTTTAAAACCACGGCCTTTCTTCGATCCCATTTCTTGTCTTTCGTGGTATCAAACCATTCCCTGACCTGAATTGTATCGATGTTAACGTGAAAACTCTCTGGACGCTTATCATCACTAGGAGGGGTACAATCCACTTCGATGATATTGTATTTTTTGAACTGCTTTTCGTATTTAAGATCACGGTAAGGAATTGGGTAGAGGCGAACCAACTGGTTATTGCTTAGATCAACACCGGCGCAACAAACTGTCTCGCCATATTTTTTGCTTGGATTCGGGTAGGCCTTAACGGTGATCAGGATTTTCTTTTTCTGAAATTGCAAGGGGATCTCAAATATGGCTTATCAGTAGTCCATTTCCATCATACTCTTTGATTTTCTTGGCAACAACCTGCCGGTGACACTCATTAGGGTGTCTTTCAAAACACATAATACAATTCACGCCTTCAGCAAGAAATTGATAGGCCTCTTTCACGGCCTCTAAATGTTTCGATAAATGCTTCGCATACGCATCGAAAAAGTGATCGTAATCCTTGTTTTCCTTTAGCTCGTTTCTTAGAACTGTCGGAGTACCCAAAGACTGCAAGTGGACGTATTCGATATTCTCGGATTCGAGGATTTCCTGCAACGCGGATTTGGAGAACCCTTTTTTTCGTGAAAGGGGGACTTGTCTTATGTCAAGTAGGCGGGTGACATTATGATTCTTGAGACGATCCACAAATTCCCGGATGTCTCTGCCTTCATAGCCAATAGTGAAAAGTTGATAAGATTCCATAGTTTTTAATTAAATCTGATATAAATAATAGCACAATACTGCAGGATATAAAAGGGCTGAAAAAGTGGACTGATTTTCAGTTTCTTTTCGCATCCTAAAAAACCAGCGTCTCCCAATTATCCAGCTTGCCGGTCAATTCTTTGCCTCGACCCCTGTATAACGGCGTTCCGCAACCCTGAAAACAGCTTCAAAACAGAAGTCTTATCAATAAAACCGCTTCTTGAACACAGCTGTTTAGCTCTTGCGGCTTAGTTTATGTATCGGCTAATCGGCATTGACGAAAACATAAAAGTGCCAGCACTCGTCACTTGCGCCGCACCGGCATATTGAAGATACTCGAACGAGTGCTGTTCGGGATGGGAATGCTCTTTGCGTTTCCCCTCGATCCCCTCAATGAAATCCACAAACACGAACGCCCCGGCAAGCACCCCAGCAGTTACAATCACAGGTAATTTGTTCATAATCCCTTCTCCAAAAGGATTTAATGGATTTATTATAAACCTATTTTGTAGAAACTCCAGATTAGTAATTTGACGGATAGCAAACAGCCCAAAGTGCTGTTGCACCTTGGGCTGTTAAATTCCCTTACCCTTGCATCTGTGAAAAAAAACTGGGAACCCACAGGGATTCGGCGCCCTGCGCTGTGGAATCAGATTTTTGGCAAGAATCTTTTCTTCATAAAGGCAAACCCGGAGCCGTATTTGAGGTAACGTTAAATTCTTCAGCTACTTTCTTATCTTTAAATCCAAATTTTTAAATCAGGATTTCCGGCGCTTGGCATTAAAGTGGGCGGAATATTGCGTGGAATATTGCGGGATGGTCCATTGGCCGGAAAACTCGTCGGGACCGGCGAATTCACCGGCATATTCGACCGTCTGTCCCATGGCGCCGGGAACGTCGTAGATTTTGGTGAAGCGGACGGCCTGTCCTTCCATTCGGATGTTCTCTACCTTGGCGGTGACCGTCACTCTTCTACCCTCGACGATGGCGGTTTCTTCAATCCGGCCGGTCATCCCATTCGATCCACAGTCAAACCACAGCGTGAAATCCACCGGAGGGAACCATTCGGTGGGAAAAGGTTTTCCTTGCCGGTCAAAGGAATCATAAACAAACCTGCCGATCCATGTTGATCCGCAGAAGGTAGAATCGTTGGCAGCCTGCGGCTGCGGTTTTGAAACCTTTGGCAGATTCATTGGTTTGATGTTTCTATTCGCGCAGTCGCCGGCCTGCCGTTCGAGGCGCTGGATGGAATCGGTCATGAGATCCACCGCGTCGTGACCGGCTTTGATGTCGGCAATAGTTTTATTAAGCTCTTTAGCCGCGTCGGGAGATGGAAGTTGGGCCAGAAGCGCCGCGGCTTCATCGCGAATACCGGTTTTTCTCTTTTCCCAATCAGCGGCAACCACATCGAGACCGGCGGCTTTTTGTTCAAATTCTTTGGCCAGATTCTCAACAGTCGGCTGGCGGCCCTGGATTGCGGCATAGAGCGCTTGGATTTCCTGCCATGGGCCGGCGGCATCCGGCAGACTCGACGCAATACTATAGAAAGAAGATGCTTGCGTTTGTATCCCACCAGCCTCAGCCACGATCGCCGAGTGCGCAGGCACCGCTTCCTTAGCTTCTTTCGGGGCATCTTTCATTTTGGACAAAAGCGTTTCTGACTCGCTATTCCATTTATCAAGATTCTCAAGTGAGCGGCTGACTTGAGGTTCGAGTTCAGTCACCTGAGAAAGGTTCTGCGATTCGGCGTCGGCCAATCGGGAAGCTTCTACGGTCTTTTCCAAATTGTTCCTAAACCGCTCGCGCTGGTTCTCAAACGACGCTTGCTTGCGATTGAGGAGACCCTCGAGTGTGGTTTTTTTTGCGTCGGACAGGCTGCCCGCCATGAGCTTGGACGCCGCTTCGCAAAGTCCTTGTACATGTTTCTCACAGTTCGTTCGGGCTTCAGTGGCAGACTCACCGGCCTGATTTACGATGTCAGACGCGGCACGAAGACGCGTCATTGCAGACACGACCTTTTTCACAAGTAACCCGAGCTCTGAAACCAAGCGCCTGAGTTTTTCGATTTCGGCGTCGGCTTTTGGCGCCGATTCGCGGAGCGCTGCTTCGTCACGGGCCCAGCCGTCGAATGCCGCCTGCAAACGAGTCATTATCTCCTGGGAGTCGGCATCCAGTTTTTTCATTCTTCCGACAAGACCGCGCAGGGCGGCCAGCGCTTCCTTGGCCTGTTCCTCGTCGCTTTTTTCCATGGAAAATTCAAATGACTTTTTCTGCGGGCGCGGCGCCGTTTCGTCCTTGAAACCTTTCAATTTGACGATTGCCTCGACCCAATAGATTCCATCCGCCGTATCTTTTTCCGATCGGATCCTCGATTTCGAAGGGTCTTTGGGATCTTTGGAAATATCTCTTATTTTCTCGGGATCCAATTTCGGACTCCTGCCGGGCCCTTCGGCGAAAAGCCGGAGCTCCGCATCGGCGCCGTAAACTTTCGCATATTCGGGCACGTCGAGCGAGACTTCCACATATCCCTCTTCGTTGCCATGCACGACGACCGGTGTTTTTAAGAGGATCTTCGCCCGCCGCATCCGGAACGAAGCCTCTTCGCCGGCGAACGCGACATGGTTTTCATCGAAAACATCGAAATACTCCATGGGATTTTGTAACGCCCCAAGTCCTACCTGGTTCAGTGGATCGCTCCACGCGCCGAAAGCGATGACCGGGAGGACCGTATAGTCGCCCTCGTCCTTGAATTCCTCTTCGATGACTTTTTTCGGTACCGTGATCCAGGTGCCTTGCGACTGGGCGTCGATTACGAACATCCCTTCACCGCCGCCGGTCGCACTGCCGCGCGGCGACGCCGTTCCGAGAAGACGCCAGCCGCCGTTAACGCTCGGCACATAATAGAAAAACGTCCAGGCGTCGCTGCCATGCGAGGACAAAACCGTCGCGGAAGCGCCGAGTCGGAACGTATCGTCCAAAAGTACTTCCTGTGTCTCAACCGTTGACTTCTCGCCGCCGAACACGTGCGCGCGGAGGTTGAGCGCACCCATCTCCTCCCGCAGCCGCACGGTGACGGCCAGGCGGTGGATAAATTGCTTGAAATCGTCTATGATCTTCTGCATCTGCCGGCGCACTTCCATTTCTTCGGCGCCCTTGCTGTCGTAATTCTTCAGGTATTCGACCCATTTGCGGTATTCGGCCTGCAGCTCCAGCGACGCTTCGCGGTCATTACGGATGATCTCGGGCGCATTTTCGTAAAGCGCTTTCAGCGCCTTCTGCGTGGCAGCCACGACTTCGCTCGGGTCAAAGTCCTTGCTCTTTTCGTCTTCGTTGTAGAGATTTTCGATGCGGTCGATGAATGACCTTAGCACGTCCGTATAAATGTCGGCGCGGATCTTCATGTTCTCGAGAATAATGCCGGCCGCCACGCGCTCCACATTCTTGGCTTCGCTTTCCGCGAGCGCACCTTTGCCGGCCCAGACGCGCTTTTTGATGTCGTCGACGCTGAAGCCCTGCGAGTAATGCACGCGGATGCCGGCGATGTCGATCTCCTCAAGATACTGCAACGTGTAGAGCGCCGCTTCGTTGTTTTTTGCGGCTTCGTCGCGGCCCATGCGCGCATCCACTTCCGGTTCGACCATCGAAGCCAGCTTCTGCACGCGGCCGAGTCCCGGTTCGATCTCTTTCAAATATTCCAAATACTGTTCGCGGTTTCGGATGCGCCAGTAACCAGCTTCGGTTTTCTCAAAATCTTCTTTTTTAAAATCTTTCAACGCCTCGCGCGCGAGGCCGTTCCAGGCGGCTTCGGTGAAGCCGTTGATCGCGGTCTTCGCCGTGAAATGCAGCACCGTCACCGCGACCTGCGCGAGCGCAAGCGGAGGCAGGATATCCATCGCCAGATTTTTGAATGATTCTTTGAATTCCATCTCGGAAAACCGCAGCACCGACGCGACGAAAGGAATCATTTCAAACGCCGCCATCCCCATCGCCTTCATGCCTTCGGTGTTGTCGTTGGCCGCCGTGTACGCGCGCGTCATCATCAGGAGTAAAATACTCCACTGAAATACTTTTTCCCCGGGCGAGCCGTCGATCAGCGTGTCGAGGTTCAAGGCCGCTGCAGTTTTAGTTTTCAAAAATTCTCGGAATTTACCGCCCCCGGGCCGGCGGGTCAGTTCGGCTGAAAAACGCTGCACACCTTCATGGTAATTTTCAAGATATTCAACAACACGGGGACTCGGCCCTTCCATGTTGACGCGCGCCGCGAGCTCTTCGACGGGGATTTCGAGAAGTTTTGCGTATTCGCGGATCTGCTGTGTATCTTTTTCCAGGACGCCTTTCAACCAAGCCTTGTCGGCTTCCGAAGCGTTGATTGCGTCGAGATCTTTTAGGATCGATTGAAGCGCCCCCTCTCCCAGAGGCGCGTAAGTCAATGCGAGTTGTTTCCGAAGCGCGCGGCGTTTGGCGGAGTTGGCCGACTCACCCTTCAGCCATTCGATCATCTTGTAGGCTTCGTTCTGCGCGACGGCGCCCATCATCTTCGGGACGGCCATCCCCAGCTGTTTTGTTTGGTGGATTTTCATCGCCTCTTCGAGTTTTTTCCAATCGACGTTGCCGTTCGCATCAAGGATCGGGATCTTGTATTCGTCCTGCAGGATTTTCGCGACATCGACGACGTTGGTCTGGTTGCGGATTTTCTTCGAAGTTTCGATGAAACTGGCCATTTCGGCGGCCAATTGGGGATTGCCGCTTTTAGCCAGTTTCTCAAAATCCGCGACGATGCGGTCGGTGTATTTTTGGTTGCGAATGAATTGAGCCACATCTTTCGACGCCAAGTCACCCGAAAACTTGACCTGATGGATGTCGGCCATGCGCGCGTAGTCGCTCATCGCCCCGCTTCCCATCGACATGTCCATGCCGGGAATCTGAAGCGGCTTGTCGGTCGCGAGCTTCTCTAGCGATGCCTTCGCCTGGTCCGGCGGCAATTTGGTGAGCATTCCGCTTGAAGGATCAAAACCGTAGACGGCCAGCTTGTCGCCGGCGCCTTTTAATTTTTCCTGATTGGCAAAACCAGACTGGGGATTGATGTATTTTTCGTGATGAAAATAATTTTCGAGTCCGCCTTCCTTCGTCATGTCCCAGGCCAGCCCGTTCACGTCGATGCGCGCGCGGTCGGCAGCAGTCATCGGCCGCCCGGCGCGTTCCTGGACGACCTCATTCAGCGCTTGGTTGTAGAGGCCTTCCATCTTTTTACCGGATTCGCCGGAGCCCAGCACAATGTCGTCATCGGAAAGAATATTATTATAAGGAAAAGGGATGATCGGCCCGCTCAATCCTTTGCCGCCGGCGTTGCGCTCGTTGATGTTCATGCGCTGGATCACGTCTTTCTGCATGTCGGTTTTGTACTTGAGAAAAGCCTCAACATCCGCGTCCTTGGCCGGGATCCCCGGCGTCCTGCGGATCACGGCGTCGCGGTACACGTCCTGGTGAACGAAGACCACCGCCGCAATGCGTTTTTTGTTGGCTTCGGAAATGGAAGGATCATTGAGCTTGGCCATGAGGGACTTGATATCCTGAGCAGAGTACTGTCGCAGTTCAGCGGTATGCGCGAATGTCAGACCGGCTGGAAAAACGCCTTGAATGGAAAGCACCGCGGCGAGCGCAACGGAAACAAGGAATTTGGGAAGTGTTCTCATTCAATTAACCCGTTTGGATGTTTTTGAACTAAGTGGTGACCCTAGTTAAATTGAATTGGGATCCTATTCTCCACGGAATGGAAGTACATTCTAGCAGAAAGAGAGTCCGCTCTCAACACCCTCCCATATGGGATTAGAAACAATGGATCTAACCTTTATGGCTTTCATTCATTCTTTTAAAGCCGACCCAACGACCGCTTGAACGAACTGAAGCTGGTTTTACTGCACAGCTTGATGAATAAAAGCCGTCTCTATCGAGGTAGAATTCAAACTCAAGATGTACATAAAGGAACATTATCTGGAATGCTTTTTTGTCGTGTGCCTTCAGTTGTTGCTTAAATTTTACACCAACAATATTTTCAGGAAGCTCAAGAAGTTCCTTTTTAAACTCCACAGCTACATCGCACCCCTGAATTTTTTGCACCTGGAGCCAGTCAACAGCCTTCTTAAGCTAACATAAGTATTGATTTTCATGGAGTGGTGATTTATTATGACCCAAAATGGGGGTGCGGCATGAATCGTAACATTGGGTTTCTTGTCCTGATCCTGGTAGTTTTATTTGTAGCGTTTAAATTGTGGCTTTCGCCGCCTCCACCCACTCCTCCCACCGCTAAAATCGACCCCACGCCGGCCACGATTGATTTCGGCGAAGTCTATGTCGGCCAAACAGGGAAAGGATCCACCGTCTGGAATAACACCACTGTCAATCCCGCCACCACCGTGAGCGCGGGCACCGCCGACGCAGGATTTGGTTTCGATGCGACGACCTTCACAGCCGGTAATCTCCCAGTAGGCGGTAATACGGGTAACCTGACATTTACCTTTTCACCGTCGGAAGACAAAGCCTACACCGGAAAAGGCCAACTCGTCGTCACCGGCAACAAAACTTCTAAAGTGGACCTAAAAGGAACCGGCGTGTATCAAAAAGCCAAGGGGGCACTGGCACTATCGGTTCCTCAACCCGCGGGAGTTGCGGCCGGCACTCCGGCGCCCAAGTTTTTGGATTTCGGAAAAGTAAAGGTAGGAAATTCCTCGACATTATCGGTGAAGATCGCCAATATAGATCCTAACAACGCAATCAATGTAACAGCCACATGGTCAACAGGCGGCCAGGGCTTCGCAGTAGCCAACCCGCCAGGGAATACTTTCGCCATCCCCAAAACCAGCAGCATGAGCGTCAACATCACGTTCACACCTGCAGTCGTCCAAAAATACACCGACGCCGTAACCTTCTCCGACGCTGGCGGCAACAATCTCTGCGGCGTAGTCACTCAGGGCGAAGGCACTGAATAACAGGTATTTTATTTTCAAGGTTTAGGCGTTGTATAAAATTCTCACCTCGGATGAAGCAGGAAGAAATACAAGGCAGAATTGGAAATTTACAGAAAGCTGATTTCAGAACCCGCAAATAAAAGGCGTAACCATAGACCCTACAATAAGAAAGCCCTTCTCAATATTCTCGAAAAAGACTTCTCGTCATAGATGGCGACTCATTGGGGACGCTGGGCGAACTTCACATCTTCAAGAGATACAACTACTTGTGAAAATGGAACGTCGCAGAGGTCGAGCTTTTACGATTTTCCTAGGTTAACCGATTGGCTCGCAACGTTCTGATAGCCCAAATGACAAAGCGGATTAACCAATATAGCCCATATATAAAAAAGACATTGATCGTCACAAACTTATAACGAAGCCAATTCAGCGGAACAAATTTAGAAGTTTCAGGCAACCAATATTTAGAATGAACAATATCTTCTGAAGTTAAATGTAATCCATAGCGCTTATTAAATTCAGCTGAGATTTTCTCATTTGAAAAAAAATCAGGACCACCATTATCTATAGCATCAAAAGAATACATTTTTCCTTCATACTCATATTTGTAGGTCAGAGTATCTCCAGGTAGATTGGGAATATTCTGCAAGAGCGGTTTAATATAGAGACCAAATATTACAAATCCCAATATTATCAGTCCTTCTCTAGCAACTATTCTTTTAATTTTATGATTCATTTTTTTCTCCAGGCAACCATGGAAAAGCTAGCGCTTTTCTCCAATCGTCTACATGGGTTGGAGTGTGACTGCTACTAACTCTTGCCAGCAATAATAGTTCATAATGTTTCATTTTCTGGCTGATTATTTCGGTTGCAGCATAAAGCTCATCATAAGTAGGAAGTTTAGGATCCGGCGTCTTGGCTTTATGAGCTACATATTCGTGTCTATAATTTAAAATCTTTAAACATGGTTCCTTCTTAGTTAAGTCAAAAATATCATCTTCTATTTTCTGAAGTGGATAAGTCTTCTCGCTGGTGCCCGCAAGATCGTCAAACCTTTTAGACGCCACTGACTTGTTATCAAAGAACTCTAAATATGAAGATTTAGTTAAATAGCGGCTACCAGAATTTTTTAATTGCCGTAAGAATTTTACAAAGCTAGTTGCTTCTCCGCTCTCATCGCAAAGCCTGCCGACTGCTGCAACAAGACTGACAGTAGCGGAACGCATAATCCAAGCGGGATAACTCAAGTCACTAACTTTTGGTTGGACATTTTGGCGGATCATATCTCCTGTAAATTTAAAAAAGAATAAATCGTCAAAGAGAGCTACTACCTGGAGACATTGTGACTTAAAACTATCAAAATATGGATCGCTATTACGCTCTTCGATTTTCAACATTTTATTCTCAGCAATTTTAATTATATTCAAGTCGAAAATGAGATGATCACTTCCGATGCCATCTTTTGAGAAGTCGGCTAAGTAGTCGAGCCACACAATTGCTGACGGCTAGTCCAACAAAAAAGGTTCCGACAAACATCCATTTTGACTCTGTCGGTAAAAGTTTAGCTTGAGCGCCTGCTACAAGAAAAAGTAAAAAAATGGCCACGAGACAATCTGCTTGCCTAGGAATGGAATTATCAGTCGCGTCTTTGTTTGATAACCATGCATCAGGCCTAATCCACAAATATGCAGCGGTGAGTCCGCCTGCCGCCGGAAATCCAACTAAGAATGCGTGCCAATTAAAAAATCCATGGCAATGGGCACAGCAAAATGCCGCTGTTCCTATAACAAAAAATACTATATGCGATATAGTTGCCGTTGCCATGTTAGTCGACCAAAAATACGACCCACACGTTACGCTGGGCAAATCTCCGAAGTCCAACAGATTCAGTTACTTGTACGCTTCGAAAGAAAGCGCGGGATCAGCGTTTTGCTCTCAATTGCCAAACCCACGCCAAAAGATCCGCCCATGGTACCCGTTAATGACCGAAACGCCGTCGCCAAAGCGCTTCAGTTTTACGCCTTCCTACAAGCCGATCCGACCCGGTTCCATGATGAGATCGCTCAAAAGTTTGGTGCGCCAAGGCCCCAAGTTACGCAGTATTTGAAGCTCGTTGAGTGCCTGCCAAAAGGCTTTATCGACCGTATGAAGGCCTGTAATGACCCAAAGACCCTAAGACGGTTCAGCGGCCGCGCCCTTTTAAAGATATCGAAGCTCCACTCGATGGAAGAACGGGAAGAAGCCATCGCAAGATTGCACTCAACCGCCTGACTTCTTCCGCCGACCCCGCGCCGGT
>OBEQ010945895.1_pt1 | contig 30967 bp, 29 predicted proteins | sample 1670901 | NCBI WGS metagenome assembly OBEQ01 (sample SAMEA104232315, study PRJEB22302) | groundwater metagenome | biome: forest; feature: aquifer; material: groundwater | place: USA | collected 2011-08-07 | depth 5.4 m | reverse complement strand
TTAGATGCCAAGCGTTTTGCTGGAGAAAAAGGCCGTGTTTTGTTCATAGTCCACCAAAAAGATATTCTTGAGCAAGCAAAAGAGGCATTCTACAGCGTTTTTGGAAATAAAGCAACTTACGGCTATTACCACGGGTTTAGAAAAGACAAGAAAAAACAGATAATGTTCGCGACTTTTCAAACTCTCTTCAAGAAAAAAAGTAAGTTCAAGCCCGAAGAGTTCGACTATGTTGTAGTTGACGAAACGCACCACGCGCAAGCAACTACCTACCGTCCGGTTGTCACCTACTTCAAGCCAAAATTCATGCTAGGCATCACAGCAACGCCAGATAGGCGAGACGGGCTAAAAATTAGCGAATTATACGAAAATAACATCCCTTATCAAATGGATTTGATAAAGGCCCTTTCTCGAGGCTACTTGGCTCCAGTTGAGTACGAAATTTTCAGCTCAAACTTAGACGACTTTAGTATTAAGGAGGCTGGCCAGAAGTACACGATAAAAGACTTGAACCGTTACTTGTTCATTCCAAGGAGAGACGAAGAAATAGCCAAGCTCTTTTACGAAAAAATCAAGAAAATAAAAAACGCAAAAGCACTCGTTTTCTGCCCCAACATAAAATACGCCGAGCGAATGAAAAAATACTTTGCAGACAGCGTAGTAGTGCACGCCAACTCCGGTGCCGAAACCCGACGAGAAGCCATTTCCGCGTTCAAGGACGGAAAATACAAGGTCATTTTCACAGTCAACTTGTTTAACGAAGGAGTAGACATTCCCGACGTCAATGTAATCGTCTTCCTGCGCTCAACAGTAAGTTACACTATTTTTTACCAACAACTTGGAAGAGGTTTGCGAAAGAGCGTTGGAAAAGAAAAAGTGACTGTACTTGATTTTGTAGCCAATTACGACCGAGTAAAAATATTGTACGACTTGAAAGCGAAGCTAAAAGATGAGCTGGCAGAAGAACGAAAGCACGGGGATAGAGTTCCTAAAGAAGACTACTTCTGGAATACAAACGTCAAATTTACCCAGGAAAATGCCGACATCTTCAAAATACTCGAAAGATTCGAGGCGGATAGGGCAAAACCACACGGATATTGGACGGAAGAAAAATTATTGGCAGAACTCGAAATCCTATGTAAAAATTTAGGTAGATTTCCTACTCAAAGTTATTTGTATACTTGTGGAAGGTCTGACCTAATGCATGGAATCAATAGGTTAGGTGGTGCGCATTATTTTGCAGAGAAATTGGCGTACGTTCTTTCTCAGAAACCCAAAAATTATTGGAACGAAGAATCCGTGTTAGCTGAGTTGCGGCCTATTTGCAAAAAACTTGATAAATTTCCGACAAGAGAATTTTTGGAGAGTATCGGCCGATATGATTTAAACAGTGCCATGAGTAAACGCGGGGGTCTACATCGTTTTGCAGAAAAATTAGGCTATACTATCTCGAAGAAATCAGACTATTATTGGTCTGAAGAAAAAGTTTTGGAAGAATTAAGAGCTATTTGCAAAAATACGGGCAGCTTTCCAACTCAAAAGTATTTGCGTAATTCGGGTAGATTTGATTTAATGCATGCAATCGATAAGCGTGATGGGTTATATTATTTTGCAGAAAAATTAGGTTATACTCTTTCACAAAAACCGGTTGGTTATTGGTCTGCAGAAAAGGTTACCGCAGAGTTAAAACCTATTTGCAAAAAACTCGGTAAATTTCCTACTCGTGAGTATTTGCGCAATTCTGGTCGATCTGATTTAGATAATGCTATGAATCAACACGATGGGCTGCACTATTTTGCAAAGCAGTTGGGGTATACGCTTTCAGAAAAACCCAAAAATTATTGGAACGAAGGCTCCGTTATAGCTGAACTAAGACTCATTTGTAAAAAATTGGGTAATTTTCCAACTATGGTTTATATTGTTAAAACTGGGAATAGCAGTTTACCCCAATATGTTGCAAAGCTTGGAGGGGTAACTTATTTTGCCAAAAAGTTAGGTTATGAAAGAAAAGGTCGTGATTGGATAAAAATATAGGTCGAGCTGGCCGCCGATGGTTCCAAGTTCGCTGCCTGGCTATCGTAATTACCTTACAAACTAGATAGGTCTTTTGAATAAACTAGGTGTGATGCTAATCGATTTCGAACCATTTTATTCTAATTATGAATATTGTTGCAAGGAATATTGGTATAGCTAAGATGTATTGGCTTGGCAGTACAATTATTAAAAAGCCAGAAGTAAAGCCGGCCGCCTGCCACCATCTACCTTGAAAATAGTCTTCAAATAGCTTTTTAGCGCTATAAACAATCGTGGCTAAAAGTAAGGCCCACTCAACCACTGAAAAAAAAGATGCCGTGAGTGGTGTTGCAATTGATTTTAAGATAGTTATTGCAACTGTTTCTTTGAGTCCTTCACGAGTTATATCTTGAGAGCTTGTCAGTAAAACCGCTAAACAAAACCCGCAATAGAATGCTGCGATGAAAGGTTTGTATCTGTTTTTTTCTCCCATTGAAAATGCCTAGCCCTTATTGTTTTTATGAATAGTTAATTTGAAAACTAAAAGTTAGACGAATAGCAACAGGAGCGGTATTGGCATTGCCGGGTGGTTTGTGCCTAGTGCAAGTTCATCCTTTGTCGCGAGAATGCCTTTCTCGAATTTTTTGAGGTTTTTGTAGTCTGAGTTGGAAATATTGTTCTGATATTTGACTTCCACTGGCAGCAAGCCGCTTGGAAGCCGGACAATGAAATCTATTGTTTCTCCCAGCGCGTTTTTGACATAGAAGACGAAGTTTGATTGGTCGAAAATGTCGGATGGCTTGTGGTTATACGCTAAGCGCGTGAGGTGGTCTCCTACTACGAATTCTGCCAAGGCAGCTTTACCTTCTGTCTTTAGCAAGTAGGCCTTTGCTTGTTGGAAGTAGTCGCCTGCAGGGTTTTCCAGGTACCCCCGAAAAGCGTGGAAGAAGAAGGGGTTGGGGATTTGAAGCTTCTTCTCCGACCTGTGTTTGGGCTGTTTCTTGTTTTGGTCGAACGCGTTGTAGACGTTTAGCACGAATAGGTTTTGCAGCACATCGGCGTAGTTTTGGATTGTTATCACTGAAGGTAATCCAGTTTCTTGCGAGATTGTTTGCCAACCGACGCGGGATTGCGAGTGCTTCAAAACGCTTGAGAGGACTTTTTTTGCCGTGCTTTCGTCGCGTTTGAGCCTAGCCAAATCACCGAAAAACATTTGCAGGTAAAGCTCGTAAGTGTTGTTCGAAATTTCTTTTCTCTGGTAGAGCTGGTTGGCAGCAGTCATCACTCCCCCTGTAAGCAAATATTCGTCGAACAGGACATCGAGTTCTCCTTTTATCGGCAAGAGTGGGTCGGTCCACTTTCTTGCGTTTTCGCCAAACAATTCAGAGAAGGCTTTAAGCCGAGTCGCGTTGTCGTTTAAACCAAGCTTAACTATTATTTGATGGATTGACGGGTTTCTCAGCTCCACGTATTCGGCAAACTTTAAAGGCAGTAATATCTTGTGGTTTTGTTCGCCCGTCGCTTCTCCCTTTCTTCCAGGCAGCCTTTCAACCCCGTGCTTTAAGTCCCAGGATGACGAGCCCGTGAGGATGTATGTAACGTCTTTGAGCGAACGGAGGTCTATCACTTGCTTGTAAGCGTTTTCCCAGTCTTTCACGCGGGTGACTTCGTCTAGGCAAACAAGTTTTCTTTCCTGGCTTTGCCTAAAAGACCAGTCGAGAAATTGTTCTATGATTTCTTTTAGTTCAACTGCGTTTGCAACCAGGTCACAAGTATAATAGAAAATGTCTGTTGGTTTACGCGTCTTTAGCTCTTCTCTAATGGCGAGCTTAACGAAAGTAGTCTTTCCAACTTGCCGCGGCCCCCGGAGGCTATACAATACGTCTTTTTGGAGATTCATGTGCTTGCGCATTCGGGGACGCCACTTTAGGGGCGCGGCCTCGAAATCCCTGATTTTAGGGTCTATCTCGATGGCCGTTGGATTCTCCCACCAAGGATTTTGTTTGGAAAGCTCAGAGAACGCAATCACGCATAGCACCTAAATAAAGATAGTGTATTACCTCTATTTAACGCTTTCTAATATAGTCTAATAGCTTAATTAAGCGTATTTTGGTATAGTTGATTATGTTAAACTGAGCTATTGGCGTATTTGAGGTAATTCTAGGCGGATGCATATGAAAAAAGGGCTATCTGGTTGAGTAAATGAAATCAGTTCTTTTTTTGTCAATTCCGTTGGAAAAGAATAATCTCCAGATTTTCTGTTAATTTTTACCGTGGTACGGCGGGCGTTTATATACGATAATCGTTTTGATTCTTTTGCAGCGGCTATTTTTTTGATTTGCATTTGCCGCTTGACTTCAAGCTTGAGTGAGTTTATTTGCCTAGGAAAAAACAAACTGTTGGGAGAAAGATTGGCCGCGCGGCCAAGGCAATCTCGCGAGTGGAACGCAACTTGCAGAAGGCCGCGATTCACGACGGCAAGGAGTTGTACAAGCGCGGAAGGCTGCTCGGGCCTGGCTTAATTGCAGGCGCGGCAGACGACGATGCAGGTGGAATTGCCGCGTATTCCATTGTGGGCGCCACTGCAGGCTACGCACTCAATTGGCTGATGCTTTTGAGCACGCCGATGCTCATCGTTGTGCAGTCGATTTGCGGAAGGCTTGGGGCAGTCACGCGCAAAGGGATTGCAACGCTCATTAAAGAGCGGTACGGCAAGAACGCCGCAATCTTTGCAGCCTGCGTGCTTGCCATTGCAAACACCGGCGCCATTGCCGCAAACATTGCGGGAATGAGCGTTGCAGTAGAGCTCGTTACCGGAATTTCGTGGAGCATTGTTGCAATACCGCTGTCGCTAATCCTACTCTACCTCGTTATTTTCGAGAACTTTGCAAAAATACAGAAAGCCCTCATTTACCTCTCGCTTGTGCTAGTTGCGTACGTTGTTTCCGGGCTTCTTTCTCACCCCGACTGGCTTGAAGTACTTAAAGCAACGTTCGTCCCTCACATAGAGTTTTCGCTTGCCTTTGTAACCGCCGCGCTTGGCTTGCTTGGTGCGACCATTGCGCCCTACTTGTTTTTCTGGCAGGCAGATTCTGAAATAGAGGCAAAGCGCACGGCAAAGCAATTGGGCAAAGTTGACTTTGACATTTACACTGGAATGATTTACTCCAACTTAGTCTCTTACTTCATAATAATCAGCTCCGCTGCAGTGCTGTTCCCGCGCATTGGCTCAATTGGCTCTGTTTCAAACGCCGCAGACCCGGTGAGGTTTATTGCGCTGGCGCTAAAGCCCGCTGCAGGAGATTATTCCTTCTACCTGTTTGCAATAGGCTTGTTTGCAGCATCCACGCTGGCGCTTGTAGTGCTTGCATCTTCAACTGCCTACGTTGTTTGCGAAACAATGGGCTGGCGGCGTGGCTTGAACAAAAAGCTCGGGCAGGCAAAAGGGTTTTACGGCACGCTAGCCGCATCAATTTTTGCAGGAGGCTCGCTGCTTTACTTGGGCGCCAAGCCATTCGACGCAATGTATTACTCGCAAGTACTGGCTGGCCTGCTCGACCCAATCCTTCTGGTAATGATAGTGAAAATCGCCTCTGACCCGAAAATAATGGGCAAGTTTGCAATCACCGGATGGCTCAAGGCCATTGCGTGGGCAACAATAGCAATCATCTCTGTGTTTGTGCTGCTGCTGTTGCGCGGTTTGCTGCCCGGCGTTCATTAAAAGTTTACTTTTATTTTTCTATAAGCTATTTTATCACCTGGTCAGTGCGCGCCTTGGCAGAAGCAATCCTTTCCGCGCCGAAGAATTCGCGGCTGGAGTTGAACAGTTTTACCTAGCGCTCGAAGCTGCCGCTTTGTACTACGCGCATCCAGGCGTCGGCTGCAGTTGCAAACGCCAAGTCGTCTTTCTGCAATGCGCTTTCGTTGAGCGCGTTTTTAACAAACCTTTTTAGAATATCTGGGGGCAGAACCTGCTTTTTGGGCAACTCTCATCAAAGCCCGGCAGTAAAGAAGGTTTAAAAGCCATGCTTTAGTTACGAACTTGGTGATAATTTGGTCAAGAATGTTCCATTCGTGATTCTAGCGCTGGTTCTTGTTGCATTACTAGTAAGTGGTTGCATTTATCAAGCTCAAACGCCCAGTGCTTCGCCCACAGTGAAAGCTAGCCCAGCCGCAGTGTCGAAGGCGGATATCAAATCTGGCATCAGGCTGTTGGACAGCCCGCAAAAGCAGCGAATGCTCACTACAGTTTCGGCGTTGAAGGCTTCAAGGAGCCAGATTTCGGATTCCATGAGCAGGCTTGCCGCTGCCGCTGCGCGCGTGAACACGCCTGAAGTCCTTGCCCTTCAGGGCAAAATCGAGAAGTTGTACCACGGCAACACGATAACGGTCCTTGAAGACAAGCTCGAGAGCGACGTGGACGCAAACGACGAGAATCTTGATAAAAACAGCATCAGGCTAAACGTAGAAGTGAACGCTGCACTCTTGCTGCTCAAGAAGCTGGATGCCATTGCGGCACAGGCCGGCGACGCCGAACTTGCAGCAACCGTCAAAGAGCTCAAAAAACAGTTTGAACAACTGAAAGCCGCGTCAGACAATGAGATTGGAGAGTTAGAGGGCGGCCTAAACGTCGATCACCAGTCTTTCAAGGATGCCGAAAAGGATGAGTACGGGCAAGCCAACCAAATCGTGGCGCAAGAAAACGATCTTGACGAGAAAGATTTGGAAAACGCCGAAGTGGAAACGGAAGGCGGAGAGAACGGCTCGGCTGGCTCCAACCAGACCATAGATGAGACTTACGGAGCGAACGATAGCGGCTCTGTGGAGGGAGAGCAGACCGGCTCTGCGGGTTCCAATCAGACTGCCGTAGGGAACGCTAGTGGCGTGCAAGGTGGGCAGAATGGCTCTGTGGGTTCCAATCAGACTGCCGTAGGGAACGCTAGTGGCTAGGTTATAGCACAACCGGCAGCTAGAAAACCCGAAATGGGTTTTAGCCAAATTCCTGCTTTTTTTCGCCTGGTGCTTTTTTTAAATAAGCTCGCCAAATAACAAGGGATTGGCGTAAAAGCGTTGATTTTCTGGGAGATACGTATCTCCTCGCATTCAACTTCAGGATTAATTCCTATGGGCTCGTATGCGAAAGCCAAGCCGTCTTTCTGCAATGCGCTTTCGTTGAGCGCGTTTTTTTCCTGCTGGGCTCAAATCACAGCACTTGATGCCCCGCTAGGGCGAATTCGCGAGCGTAAGTGCCTGCCGATTCTCCCACCTGCCCAAATAACCCCTTTTTTGATTCGAATTACTCCTCCGTTGACCGGCAATTGTTTTCTTTCAGCTTAAAATACGTTCGTCACGCGTGGAATTGTTTTTCCCTTTGCGTGCAAGGATTTTTTCTCGTGGCTGGTAAAACATTTTTTCGAGCGCAAGCGGCCGTTTTGGGCCGTAATCCTTTTATATTCAATTACGCAATTACTTTCGTTGGCGGGCGCAACCCCAAGGAGGCAATTCCACAAGTGGCGTTTGTCTGCCCCCAACACTTTTTACCTCTAGCCAATTCAATTTACGGCAACTAGTTTGATGGCTTTAGGTGAAACTTTAGTAAAAAATTAGCTTAAAAATTGCTAGGCAACTGCCTGCATTGCAACCGTGTTTCTTGGCTTGGCTGCCTTCTTTTGAGAGGCAACTTTTACTGCTACCGGTGCTGCAGGCGCAACTTCCTCCGCCTCTCCGCCGCCCGCTTCCTTTTGCATGCGTGCTGCAGTCTCTTGCTCGTCAAGCACTTTGACAAATATTTCGCTAAAACACTCTTCCTGCCAGATGATTGCCTTGTTTTGCTGAACCAAGTGCAGCACTGGAACAAAGTAGAACGCCTTTGCCTCGCCAGTGGAATTGAGCGGCACTTTCTTCAACTCAAGCGTAATTGACTCTCCAGCGCCGTTTTCCTCCAGCGTCCCTGCCTGGTGGTATTTCATCAAGTTCTCAACAAGGCTTGAAAACAGAACGAGCTTCTGGCCGTCCTTTATCTTGTCCGCCTCGTCGTAAATCTTCTGTATGAGCTCACCTGTGTCAATTCTTGGGAAGTTTATTTCAAGAGTCTTTGGAACGGGTATTTTGAGCCCCTCGCGCGGGCGGTCCTTGATGACTTGCTCCACTGCGTTGACTAGTTCATCTAGAGTCAATTTCCTTTCGCGCGCCTGCTCGGGGCGGTAAACTAGTTCGGGAATGTCTTCGTCAATTAGAGTGCGCTCCTCGAAGTATGCTTCCTCAATTAACGGCTCCTCTTCGAGTTTGAGCGTTTCTGACTTGAATTTTAGCATGAGCGCGCACGCCAAGATTACGTTGGCAGGCACGCGCAAGTCAAGCGCCTGCAACTGGCGCACCATCTGCAAGTAACCGTCGGCAACGCCTGCAATGTCAATGTCCCAGGGGTCCATTTTCCTGCTGGCCACTAGGTCGATTAAGAGCGCCTTCCAAGTTGGCTCCTGGACTACGCTCAGCAAATCCATTTGCTGCATTTCAGTCATTTTAATCAATGGTGGGTAAGCCAGCCGTTCAAAACAAGGCCGGCGAAAAGATTACGCGCCCCGCCTTTTAAAGATAATCCCTTCCACTATTCGAAAAATTAGCGCAAGTGCTTGATAGCAATAATTATCTTGTCTGCCTTCCTTCGTTCCTCGCAGCCTCCTTTTCCTTCATGATTTGCCTCATTTCCTCCAGGGAAGGTGGCACGCGAAGCAAATGCGCGGCATAAACGAGGTCAAGCAATTCTCCGGGCGTCAAGTCGTTTCTTTCAAGCGTTTTAAGGTAGTCTCCCTCGTGCTTTTTGAGATTACCTAATGTCCATAACTCCCAAGCCTCTGGGTTCGTATTGTCAATTGCATTCTTCTGCGCTTGAAAAAGCGCCTCCCTGTCTCCGAAAAACAGCCCTTGGAAAAGGGAGTTGTGCAGGGAGAATCCCGAGAGTTCAATTGGCCAGGCGTGCAAGGAAATCCCCTCTCTTTTCGCCAATTCGGCGAGCCTAGCGCGAATCTCGGCAGCCCTGTTGTAATGGAGGAAACACAAGTCGGCATCGCTTTCCCGGTTGGCATATCCCTTGGTAATGCTGCCAACAACCGAAAGCCCGACAAAGTCGTGCGAAAACTCGCGTTTCAAAGCCTCGCTTATGCGGGCCAAAGAATTCAGCTTCAAACCTATTTTTTTTGCGTGCGGGGTTGCAAAAACGGGCTTGCGCGAGGCAAGCAACTCCCTGCTTGCAAATGGCTTGAGCCCAAGTCCCTTTAGAGTCTGTTTATCAAGGCGGCCGGCGCTCGTTTCCAAGCTCTGAGGGGATTTTAGGTGGTGCCTTGCCAAAGCCTCAGTTTCTACCGAAGCGTCTTTCAGTGCATAGTCCAAGCTTCCTTTGCCGCTTCCTTCAGGTAACTTCGCCTTGCGAAGTGAGTGGAGTGCCGCTGCGAGGACGGTTTGGTCTTTTGAGGCAAAAAGAGGCCTTAGTTTTTCAGCGGAAGGCTTTTCTTCCGCGAGTACTTCGAGCGCCTTTCGCCTCTCTTGGCTTATTGGGAAGACGAAAGTGAGGCGCGGCTTTGCGTTGGTTGCGTTTATTTCCTCAACCAGTTTTCTCATCACCTTCCCTTTCGGCCCTTTCCACAATGACAATGTTTTTGGCATAGCTTCTTGCTAGCCTCGCGCGCAATAAATTCGTTTCCTTTAGTGCCTTGCAAAACCTTTTCTACCTTCAGTGAGTGAATGTAGCGTAGGTGTTGTTGAGTTGAATAGGCTAAAAACAGGCATTCCCGGTTTAGACGAGCTAGTTGAAGGGGGCTTTCCGGAAGGTTCGAGCATCCTTCTAAGCGGCGGTGCCGGGACGGGAAAAAGCATCTTCTGCATGCAATACCTCTACTATGGCGCAAAGGAGCTCAAAGAGCCTGGCGTGTACATTACTTTGGAGGAAGGGCCCCACAACTTATGGTGGAATATGCAGAGGTTCAAGTGGGACCTCATTTCGCTTGAAAAAGATAACCTGCTTAAAATATTCAAGTTCGAGCCAGGCGAGGCAATGGACGCTGCAGCGCCCGACCAGATAAAAAAGATTGTCGACAAGGCCCGCGAAATGAAGGCAAAGCGCCTGGTAATAGACAGCATCACCGCCTTTAGCTTCTGGTATTCCGACCCAGCCAAGATACGGTACATGATTTACACGCTAATAGAGGAATTGCGCAACATAGACTGCACAACCATCCTCTCGTGCGAAACAAAAGGCCACCGCGACGAGTTCAGCACTTGGGGAATAGAAGAATTTCTCGTGGACGGAATAGTTGCACTCTACTTTTTCCCACCCAACCGCGCGACTTTCGTGCGCAAGATGCGCGGCACAAAGCACGACAAGAGCGTGCACCCAATGGACATAACCGACGCCGGCATCACCATAAACCCGCGCGAAGACATCCTCTGGGAAGGCATAAAGAGCTAGTTGCGGTCTTCCGGGTTGGTTGGACTTGCGCGCGCTGCTTTCATTATTTCAAGCCATAACTTAACGAAGTGATTGTCATAAGGAAGCTTGTGCTTGGCAAGGAAATCACGTATTTCATCAACAGTTTTGAGAACTGGTTGCGCCCGCTTTTGTGAAGCTACTTGATTAAGATATTCTGCCTTGCTCATTTCGCCCGCCATCTGGCGGTCTAATAGCGCTTCGTTTGGCAGTTGCAAATCAACTAACGCGTCAGCATATTTTAGAAGCAAACCCTTGTAGTCTGCGATGTGTTTTGTCTTCAGTTTGGGGGGGAACAGCCATCAGTCAAAAACGTGTTCTGTTATAATTCGTGTCCGCTCCCTAAGTGCTTGCGCGTAAGGCTTTCCAGCAATCGCCTTAGAGACTTTTTCTGCAAGAACATCGTGCTGTGGATTAAATCGCTTTGGCATGTTTCTACCTCGCTATCCAACTTTGGAAGCCGCAATTTGCGCAAACTGCAGCGCCTTCTGTTCGCTGGTGCTTTCGGTCAATCCAAAGTAGTCAACTGCAACCAGTACATTCGACTTTACAAAGACTATGATGTAGTCGTCGATTGTTGCCGTTTTCACGCCTAGGTTTACGGTGCGGCTTCCTTTCACGCCAAACTGGGTGTCGGCAAGCTTTGGCAAGTTGAGCTGTGCGGTAACATCATTTCCTTCCATGATTACTTTCCAGGTTTCGTTGAATGCCTTGAGCGCGCCCTCCCTGCTTTTGTAGCGCGTGACTTGATGGACAATCCTCTCGAAATTCTGTTCGTCGTATTTCGCCAAGCCAACGGAAAAACCAGTGTCAAAGCCCGCCGCTGTAAGCTGTGTTCCATTCTCTCCCGGCGAGAGGTCGGAGTAGTCGGAAACGTCAAAGCCCGTGTCGTTTGCAGTGAGCGCAAAGCCAGTAATGTTGCCAATCAAGCCCGCCTCTGAAACTTTTTGCTGCGTGGTGCCGTTGGAGTTGCCGACATTGGGCTGTTGCAGGCAACCTGCAAACACCAGCGTGAATGCGATGATGGAAAATAAGAGGAGTTTTTTCATTTCAATTACCTTTCATTGAACTGTTGGCTTGAAATTACAGTTTGAGCTTTCCTTCGAATAGTTTCGGGTCAAGCATTACGTCGCCGCCAATTATCGCGCCATCGCCTATTTCAACAAAAGGCCATATCCTGCACTCTTCGAGCACTCGCGCGTTGGCGCCCACCTTGCTTGAAAAGCCCAGCATTGCGTAAGGCTCTATGGAGGCATTGTTTCCAATTGTACAGCCTGCGTCCACCACGCATTCTGTGAGGCGCGCGTTGCTTCCAATAGTGCATTTCTCGAAAACTATTGAAGCGTGCACTGACGCGCCTTCCCCTACAACGCAGCCTTTCATCAAGTGCGTTCCCCTTCCTACAACCGCGCCTTTCTCTATAACGCAGCCTTCTTCGATAATGCAAGGGCCTTTGATGAGCGCGTCGGGGTGGATTTGAGCTTTTGAAGAAATTGCCGAGCAGCTGCCGTCCTCTATATTGCAAGTGATTCCCGCAGCAGAGCCCACCACAAAGCGCATTGCCTGCTTGTTTGTCTCAACGTAAGTTTTTGGGCTGTTGGCGTCGCCCCACAATCCTTCGAAAGCGTGGCCGTAAAGCGGGACTTCCTTTGCGTACCGCGCCCACAAGTCACCAAGCCTATCGGGCTTTTTCTCGCTGTTTTTTGCCTCCTCAACGTATTTAGGCAAGTACTCGCGCAGGAAAGCCTCTCCCACGTGGTAAACTGCCGTGCAAGCCATGTCGGAAACGGCTTGCGAGAGCTTGGGTTTTTCCTGCATTTGCGTTATCCTGCCTCGGCCATCAATTTCCACTACCCCGTACTGCTCGCAGTCGGCCTTGTCCTTTAGCCTATAGAGCGCCAGGGTTGCAAAGGCGTTGGAGGCAGCGTGTTTTTGAGCGAGTTGCTTTAAGTCAAGGCCGTAAAACACGTTGTCGCCGCCCATGATTATCCAATCGCCTTCAACCTGCCCTCCAGACTCGACGGCAGCCTTTGAAAGAGCGTACTGAATTGCGCCTACTGCGCCGAGCTTGTCCTGCTCGCGCATTGAATCCTCGTAAACATAAGAAAGCTTTACCCCGTGCCTTCCTCCATTGCCAAAGTGCTCTTCAATGGGCTTTTGCATGGAGTTGAGAGAAATTATTATCTCGTGCACTCCGGCGTTGCGGCAGATTTCAATCAAGTGCTGCAACACTGGCTTTCCTGCAATTGGAACCATTACTTTAGGCACCCTGTAAGTTAGTGGAAGCAGCCGCTTGCCAAAGCCACCGCACAAGATTATTGCCTTCATTGAAACCAACCAGTTGCCTATCACTACCGCCAAGCAAAACACAAAAAACGGTAATTTCCTTTTAGGAAAGAGAGCAATATTAAGCATTTGCAGGCTACTCGCCTTTCTTTACAAGCGGCAGCAGCGCAAAGCCAAGAAGCGTAGTGAAAACGATTGTCGCCGCCCTTCCAAGGAACACTCCTGCAAGTATTTGCGCGCTCGAATAAGGGGCTTGCGCAAGCAGCAGGGTAAGGATTGCCTCAAGGCTCCCAAACCCTCCAGGCAGGAACGAAATGATGCCGGCAATCACTGCCGCAGACAAGCCCGAAGCAATGCGCGTAAACTCAAGCGAAATGCCCAGGGCTTGGAAGCACAAGTAGAATGCAGTGAAGTCAGACATCCACGAAAAGCTGGTGAGGAAAAGCGCCGCCGCAAGATTGCGCTTCTTGAACTGATGCGCCTCGGCTTTTTCAAAAAACTTCAGCGGCGGCAGGCGCGAAAGCAGCTTGAAAAGCTTGCCGGAATTACGGAACATCACCGCAATTGCAACAAGCAGGCAAGCAGAGAGTATTGCAAAAAGCGCGGTTGCGTGCGAGTCAAGGAAAGCCAGCGACCAAAACGCAAGGAAGAAAAGTATCATCAAGTCAAACGCGCGCTCCCAAAAAACGCTTGTGATGAGGAAGCTGTACGAAAAACCCCAGTTTTTAAGAGGCAGCACTTTCACCGGCTCTAGCAGCTTGCCTGGCGAAAGGTTGCTCACTGCAAGCCCGCTCGATTGTATTGCAAAAAGCTGCAGCAAATCAACGCTGCCTTTTTCGCGCAGGAGCGCAAACCACCGGAGAGTTTTGAAAACAAGCGAAAAGACGGATGCTGCCAGCGCGCCAACGATGAACTCGATTTTTGCGTGCGAAAACGAGGCCGCCAGTTCACTTAAGTTGGTGGAGTACGCCAGAAAGGCTATTAGCAATAGCGAAACTAGCGCAAGCAGTCGCCTTGAAATGCGTGGTTGGAAACTCATTTGAAACAATCACTAGTAAGCTTAGAAAATATTTATTTGAGTTGGCTTGCGCCCACTTTGCTTAATTCGCTTGTTTTAATGCGTGTTTTGCCCTTGCGTGCCTTAAAGCATCAACCATTTCCGCCGCAACTGCAAAAAGCATCCCGCCTGCAACTGCAACCGCCTGGTCAAGGTGGGTGAGGAACCTTTCAGTGAAAACACCAAACCCAAGTGAATCGTTGTTTGCAAGAAGCAGGCACGCAGAAACCCAGCTTATTAGCAGCAGCGGCAGGCGCATTGAAGCAAAAGCGTAAAGCAGCAAAGCGAGCCCTGCAAAAATTGGCGCTGCGTTGTTTGCCTGAGCGCCAGCCGCAATGCAGGCCAGCCCAACTGCGCCACCAACGCGCCTGTAAATTTTCTCTTCCCGCAGCCACCACATTGCCGCTGCAGCAAGCCCGGCTGCGCCAACAGCCTGGGGAAACTTTCCAAAGTACTGCGCCATGCCAACGTTTTTGCCAAACTCGCGCGCAGCCAATTGCGGCAGGCACTTGAAGTTAAGGCAAGAGAGCCCGGTTTGCCTAACGTGCCAGGCCATGTAAGTTATGAAAGCTGCAAGGCCTGCAATCACTGGAGCAAAATCGATTTTAGAAGCAAGCTTTTTGAGATGCCTTTCGTGCAAAAATTCCCCTGCCCTGCTTGCGTGGGAAACTATTGTGAAAATCAGCAGGGAGAGGGTGAAAACAAGCAGCGAAGGCGGGTGGTCGAGCGCAAGCGCCACTGCCGCAAGCAGCGCAAACGGCTTTATGTCTGCGGCAACCGCCCACAAGCCAAACGGGATTAGCACCACTCCCCAGCTTACCGGAGAAGTACGCGTCCCCCAAGTCATCAAGTTAACAGAGTTGAATGCAAGAAAAACTGCAACCGCTCCTGCAGTGGCGTTTCCTGAAAGCTTCTTTGCAACAATAAAAACGCACAAGCCAAGCAAAACAACCTGCAACAGCGAGACAAGCCGGATTGCCCAGTAAATTGGAAGCCCTGAAAGGGAAGAAAGGGCGGCAGTCATAGCCGGCCAAAACGGCACGTGGTATGTTTTAGTAATCCCGCCAAAAACCAGTTCTGTTTCGGCGTACCTGCCTGTCTCTGAAATTATCCTCGCCCTAGCAGCCCAAAGCATCGAGTTGTCAAAAACTGGCGTGTAATAGCTTGCAGTGCTGAACAGGCCATCTGATGCAAGCGCCACTCCGAAAGCCAAGGCTGCAACTAAGGCAAGTGCCTCAACTGCCAGCAAGAGCCTGTGAGTTTGTTGTGCGTGCATTCATTTCAGCTCTTTTATTTGATTAAGCCACTTTGTACAGTTTTACTTCCCCTATTTGGTAGATTGCCTGGAAGTAAGTGAGATTCTCAAATTTTTCGTTGGCAGGCTGCTTGTAGCCGTACGCGTAAAAACCAGTGCGAGGAGCGGCCAGCACGTACTGGCTGCCGTATTTTTTGAAAATGCCCCACGCTTCCTGCGAGGAGTTTGAAAGAAACGCCTTCTCGTTTTCAGAAAACCGCTGGTTTGCGTTGTCTGCCAGTTCCCAGGCGCCTCCAATGCTGCAAACCCCGCGCGCGGTTGCAGTTAGCATTTCGCAGGCAAATAAGTCTGCGGCATAAAGCGTGCGCGGCGGCAGGTTTGCGTCAGCCCAAAGGGCCATCTGCACTTCATCCTGTGAAACAATCGGCTCGTACCAAGGCGTGAGCGCCGAGTGCACGCTGGAGTAGTTTGCAACTGCAATTCCGCATATTGCAGCAAGTGCAATGGCTGCAATTGCTAGCCTGTTTTTTTCTTCCATAGTTCCCAACATCCAATTATCAGCGCCGCTTCAGTTACTGCAATTGCCGCATTTGAAAAGCCTATTGTGAAAGTGAGCAGCACGGAAAGCAAGCCCAACAGTACCAGCGAGGCTGCAAGCGAAACGCAGATGGTTTCGAAAAATTCTTCAAAAAGCATTGAACGCAAGCTCTTTGCGTTGCGCAGTATGGCGTAAAGGAAAAAGCCCGGAAGAAAGCCAGCAGTTGCAACTGCAAGCGCCGCGCGCAGAAAGCCAAGCAAGCCAAGTTGCGGAAAAATTTCCATCAAAAACCCATCGTACCCAATTACAGCTATTTTACGAAATTTGCCTGCAATAAGTTTGCCGGCAACGATTATTATTGCCTTTCGTGGCCCGCCTAGGGCAGAGAATACACTGCAGTCTCGCGGTTTGAGAACAGTTTTACCAAGCCAAGCGAGTGGTCGCAAGAGTAGTCCCGCCTTTCCCCTGGCCCGGAGTAAAGGTATTTCGCCCCAAGCTTTCCAAAAGCATCATTTTTTTCCTGTGCAGTTCCGCAAAAAGCCTTAGGCAGCAAAGCCTCCCTCTCCTTGTAAGGAATGCCGAAATTATTCATCCAGCCAGCGTAGCCCACTACCCTAAGCCTGCCTGCAACTGCGTCAACTGGAGAAATGTGGGTTGTTGAAGTGATGAAAACAGATTTTTGCGCAGTGTTGCCCTCCATCCACGCGCCCGCCTCGAGCTCGGCGTCGCCCATAACGCTCCAGTTGCTGAGCGCAGTCCAATAAATCATCTGCAGCGGCGTGATGACGCTCAAAAGCAGGGCAAGTGCCACCAAGAGCTTGCCCTTGTCCTCAAGCACCGATGCTGCCAGAATTCCAACGGGAATTGACAGGTAAGTGAAAAACTTCGCCATGTCCCAGACTGTTCCTGATAGGGAAACCAAGTTTGGGAAAGCAAAGCACAGTGCGCCCAACAGCGCAAGCTCCCTTTTGTGCTTGATTTTTGCGTACTTCAACCCAACAATCGCAAGAATGAACGGCAAGCCCAAGTTGGCAAAGTAAAATGCAACAAACTGCAGCGGCTCGTGGGGGGCAAGCCAGCCTAGCATTGGCCGTATGTTGCCTGCCCTGCCTGTTGTAGTGAAAGCCGCTAATGCGAAAGGCAGCGAGAAAATGGCGGGCGCGTAAGCAAGCGCCGCGCCCTGCAAATCAATTTTCTTACTTTCGTAAAATTCTGCAAGCAGGAAGATTGCAATGGCTGCAAGTGACACTGCAAATGCAAAGTATTGGAAGGGCGCAAGCAAGCCCGCAACGCACCCTGCAAGCAAAAGCAAGCCCCGCTTTTTGTGCTCCCTCCATTCGCAAAGAAGCAAAAGCACTCCGGCCAGAGCAGGCAGGCCAACCATCTGCGGCCGCTGCACCAGAAGGTAGCCGCCAATTACTGAAGGAATTTGGAAGAATTTCCCGTCGTTGTCAAAAGGGGACGCGCCTGCAAGCAAAAGCAAGTTCTGGCCACTGGAAGCTGCTTGGGCAAAAAAGTTGTAGTATGCAAACCCGCCGCCGAAAACTATCAGCACTGCAGCAAGCAATGCGGTCTTGCTGTTTTTTACAACCCGCAGTGCCAGCGCAAAGCACAAAAGGAAAAACAGCGCGGGCGCAAGCGAATTCTGCCAACGCATTGCCTCAAGCACCTCGCCAAGCGTGCCGCCAAAATAGCTTGCAATGACTGCCGTATGGAAGTCGTGGAAGTAGTGGTAAACGAGTTTTTCGCCCGCGTAAAAAGGCATTTGCGGCGGAAAGTTGCCGTTGTTTATTGTAAGCGCAACAGGCAGGTGCACAAACAAGTCGCTCCAATTCCACCCGCCCACAATCACCTGCCCATTCTTTTCCACCCAAAAGTTGTTGTGGTACATTGCGGCAAGCAGCAAAAACAGCAGCGCGGCAATTGCAAGTGCACCCTTGGTTTCAACCGGAAGCTTAATTCGAGCTGCAAAAAGTTTTTTACTTCCAGTTTCTTTTTGAAGCAAGAGAATCGGCAGGCAAAGCAATGCAACAATCATTGCAGAAGTTTCGCGCGAAAAGCCCAGGGCGATTGAAAACCAATAAGAAAAGTGAGCCGAAACGAGTATGCTCAAGACAATTGAAACTCCGAGCGATTCAATGCGCGAGAGCCTCCCGCCTGCGAGGCGAGAAACTATTGCCGCACCGGGAACAAAGAAGAAGGCCGCGATTGCGGGAATTACGCCTGCCGGCGCAAAAAAGTATCCTGCAATGGCAAGATTGAAGAGTACCAAAAAAACTTGGGTTTTTTTATCCATGCGCCAAAACCATTTTTCCAAAGTAACTGTTTTCACTTGTTTCTCAAGCGCATTCTCACTGCAGCAGCGCCCATTTCAAGCACATCGCGCTTGAAGTTAATTTTTGTATTTCCTTTGGCATCCTCGCTCCATTCCACTGGTATTTCCTTTATGCGCAGCCCCTTGCTTTGGGCAAGAACCAAAACCTCGGAGTCCCAAAACCAGTGTTTTTCCCGCGCAAGGGCGCACAAGTTTAGTGCAACTTCCTTGCGAAATCCCTTAAACCCGCACTGGTGGTCTTTCACTTTCGAGCCAAGCATTGCCTGGATGAGCGCGTTAAAGCCAGAGCTAAGCGCCAAGCGCGTTGCGCTCCTTTTGCTCGAACTACCTTGAACATACCTGCTGCCAACTACAACATCGTATTGCTTGAGCTGCTCGACAAGCTCCTTTAGGTGTTTTGGGTTTGTTGCCAAGTCGGCATCCATGTAACCAACCAGATCGCCGCTTGCCTGCCCAAATGCATTGCACAACGCCGCCCCCCTTCCAAGCTTTTTGTCAAAATGCAAGCACTTCACTCGATGGAATTTCTTGCAAAGCTCGCGCGCAATTTCCGGCGTGCGGTCCGTGCTTCCATCTTCTGCAATGATTATCTCAAAATCAATTCCCGCAAGTCCCAGCACTGCCGCCTTAACTGCGCCTTCCAAGTGCCCCTGCTCGTTGTAGGCCGGTATTACAAGGGAGAAAAGCGGTTTTTTCATATCGAGCAATTTAGGCAACCAAATGATTTAAACCATTCAGCAACCCGCCCACAGCGCAAACGAATTAATTGCTCCCCTGCCCAAATGAAGTGGGGTTTTGCTTGGATAATGAATGCGTAGTTGTCGGCTCAAGCGCAGTTGGCGGTATATGCGCCAAAGAGCTTTCCTTGCGCGGAGTGCAAACACTGGTTTTGGAAGAGCACTTCAAGGCAGGCAAGTTCCACAAGTGCAGTGGAATAATGTCCAAAAAAGGCCTAGAGTCGCTGGGCGTTGACTTGAAAAGCTGCATCCTCAACAGCGTGCGCGGCGCACGCTTTTTTGCAGGAAGGCAGGAAACAAAAGTAGAGTCCGCCATAGATCAGGCTTTTGTGATAAACCGGCAGGCATTCGACGAGCAGTGCGCCACAGAGGCGCAGCAGGCCGGCGCGCAGTACCAGTTCAACTCATTTGTCACTTCCATAAGCAAAACGCAGCAAGGCCGTTTTTCAATTGGCGTTGGAGATGGAAGCAAGCAATTCTCCTCAAAAGTTCTTGTTGGCTGCGACGGAGCAACAAGCGCAGTTGCCCGTTTGCTGGATTTCCCTAAAATGGAGCAGAAAGACTTCGTCCTAGCGTGGGAAGGCGAATACTCTGCAGCAAGCTTTCCAGAAAAGCACTTGGTGCACGTTTACTTCGACCAATCCCTTTTCAAGGGCTTTTTTGGATGGGCCATTCCAGTAAGCGAAGAGAGAGTGCGCGTAGGCTTTGCAACAAGTGATTTCCCATCGGCGAAGGAAGCCAAAAACAAGTTTTTGCAAATGCCGCAGCTTGCCCAAATGCTTCTCGAAGGAAAGGCGTGCTGCGAGCGCGACTTCAACTACATAATACCATTGCGCGTGAGAGAAAAAACTCAAATGGGAAACGCATTGGTTTGTGGGGATGCCGCGGGAATGGTAAAGTCCACAACTGGTGGCGGAGTGGTTTTCGGCGGCAAGTGCGCCCAGATTGCAGCCAAGCAAATAGCCGGCAACCTCAAGGAAGGGGAGAAACTTGATTTCGAGGGAGCCTGGAGGAAAGAGTACGGCGGCGTTCTCAACGCCCACCGCCATTTGAGGAAGGCCTACAACTTGCTTGGCGACTCAACCCTGCGCGCAGGTGTTTTCCTATCCAACTTCGGCCTCAATTCAATTGCCTCGCGGAAAGGAGACATGGACTTCATTGTATCATAGCCCGCGCGTGCTTATTGAGTTTATTGGATTTACTGCGTCGCGCGCAATCTTGCTGAATCCTTGCGCATTGGCAGGGTCCCTGAACTTTGCCCAGAGCACTTTGCAGTATTCATTTGCCCACAACTTGCTCAAGCCCAATGACATTATGTGCTCCTTCAATTCTTGTTTGCCTTTTAAGTCAGGGAGTTTCGCCATGAATTCGGAATACTTGCGAGTAATGCGGTGGAACTGGACGTACGGGTCCGACCTGCCATAATCAATTCTCAGCCTCTTCCCGTAATGGTTTTTGTCTATCTCTCCGGCGAGAAATTCAACAGTGTTCAAATACCTTCGCATGAATATGTCCGCGTCAGAGAGCGCTTCCATCTTGTCGAAAACCCCTGGCTCAAGCATCACGCATATCTGTTCTTTTTTTGGGTCTTGGATCAATCGCTGCGCCCAAATGCCGTGCTCGAGCAGCTTTTTCGGTATCAAAATCTGCCTTGAAATAGTCTGCCCGTCAGAGTGCGGAGTTGTCGTTTCGCCCACTTTCGTAGCAGCGTTTTGGTAATCCCTTACTCCAACATGGAACAGCGTCCCGGCGCTGAATATTTTTGCATGCGGCAGCGGCTGACCGGATTTTTTTGCAATCTTTTCCTGGTCACCGAGCAAAGTCCGCCCTATTGTAAACGAGGCCTTTCTTCCCTTGTCAGTGGCGTCGACGAAAATTAGGTGGGTGTAATCGCCTTTTCCAAGGGAACGCAGGAAAGCGTCTAGCTTTGCTTGCTTTGTTTTAGAGGTCGCCCAGTGGCTTCTCACTGAAGGAAGATGCCTGTTGTTGAGGCCCCTCAAAACAAACTTTTCTACAAATTCCTCTGGCGTCTTGCTTTTTGCAAGAGCAAGGAAAAGAGTTTCAGACATAACTGCCTTTTCAATGACCTAATAGAAATAACTTTGCAAAAGAGGAGAAGCGGCCTACTTGCCAAACCTTCTGTCCGTGGATTCATAGTACTCTACTGCCTTTTCAAAGTCGTTGCGCGAGAATTCGGGCCAAAGGCGGGGAGAAAAGTAGTATTCAGAGTAAGCGCTCTGGAAAGGAAGGAAGCCGCTTAGCCTGTGCACCCCGCCAGTCCGTATAACCAAGTCTGGCGCAAGCGGAGTGTAAAGGTATTTGGAAAAGTCAGTTGCGTTCATTTCGTCGAGCTTCTTTTCACTCAACTTTCCTGAGGCAAGCTCTTTTGCAAGCTGCTTTGACGCATGCATTATCTCGTCCTGCCCGCTGTAGGCAATCCCTATCTGCATGTCGAAGCCCTTCCGGTGGCTGCTGTTTTGCTCAAGCTCTTGGACAAGCGAGCGAATGTTTTGCGGGAGAAGCTCGAGCCTTCCAAAAAAAGTTATTTTCGCATCCCGCCGCTCAAACTCTGGGGAAGTGAGTGCTTCCTGCATCTTGTTTTTCATCAAGCCAAACAGTGCGCGGAGCTCTAGTGAGGAGCGTTTCTTGTAGTTTTCAAGCGAAAGCGCCCAAAAGCTCATGTGCTTTACCTTGTCTTGCGAAGCCCAGTCGAGCAGCTGGTTGACTTTCTCAAAGCCCTTCGAGTAGGCAACCTGCAGAGGCAAGTTGTATTTGCGTGAATAACGCCTGTTTCCGTCGGGGATTACCGCTATGCTTTCAAGACGCAATTGAGACACCTTTTACTCACTCCTTACCATTGGTAGCAATAAATACCTTATTATTTGGCGGCTGCCTCATTGCGCACAACGGGGCCAAACACAGTTGCCCCTCCGCGGTAATACCCTATGCCTGGCACTGCAAAAATTTTCGTTAAGAGAGGCAAAAAAAATTCTTTCCTGTGGAAGGCACGCGTCTTTACAAGCCACGCAGAGCTAGCTGCCGGAATAATGAAATCGCCGCCAGATTTCCAGCCTGCGCTATTTATTTTCCCAAACTCCTCGCGCTGGCGCAACTCCATACACTCGTTTTTCTGCCCAAAGTTTGACGCAGTGTTTCTCGACGAGGAATTTGAGGTAGTTGACGTAATTTCGCAAATACAGCCCTTCCAACTACTGGTAATCCCGAGGCAGCGCGCAAAATACCTTCTCGAATTGCCTGCCGGAGAGGCAAAAAGCAAGAGCGTGGCGCTTGGGCAAAAGTTCCAATTTAAATTTTTGGAGGGCTGAGCCATTTGGTCAGCGCGCTTGGGTGGAAAGTGGAGTTCGACCAAAAGGAAGCCACGCAAACAACGGGCAATGCCATTACGGCAAAACCAATTTTTGAAAACGGCAACTGCGTTGTACCATTTGATTCGCAGCTTGGCCTGCTTGAAGAAAAGTTTTTTGCCCAGCTTGTAAGTTCCTTTACCGAAGCTGCAAAGCACCGGGAAATTTCTGGCTTTGCGCACGCCCGCGCAGCACTCGAATCAATTGCCTCAAAGCTGTCCCTCTCCAGCCAGATCTCCCCCCAAAAGGCAAGTGCAGCAAAGGAATGCGCCCTCCACTCGCTGGCAGGCTATGGAGTGCTCGACTTTTTGCTTGCAGAAGCCGAACTGGAGGAGATAAGCGTGGTTGGAGTAGGCAAGCCAATTTTTGTCTACCACCGCCAGCTAGGCTGGCTGCAGACAAACTGCTTTTTCACCGAGTTTGAAGAGGCGCTCAACGCAGTCAACAAGATGGCCCGCCCCCTTGGCCGCCGCCTCTCTTACCAATCACCGCGCATAAACGCGACACTGCCTGACGGTTCGCGCCTGCACGCAAGCATTGCGCCAGTGTGCCGAAACGGAGTTGAAATAACGATACGCAAGTTCTCTCAAGAACCCTTTTCTGTAGGTGCCCTTTGCGCCAACGGCACGCTCTCCCCCGAGGCTGCAGCAGCACTGTGGCTTGCACTGTACTCAGACATTTCACTCATCGTTGCAGGAAACACCGGCAGCGGCAAGACCACCACCCTCAACTCGCTTTTTTCCTTCCTTCCCTTATGGGAAAGAATAGTGGTGGTAGAAGAAACACCGGAAATTTCCGTGCCACACGCTCACGCAATAAGCCTGGTTTCTAGCCAAGAGCTGGGCGTTTCGCTAAAAGACCTTGTTCTCGACACGCTTAGAATGCGGCCCGATAGGCTGGTGATAGGCGAAGTGCGCTCAAAACAGGAAGCAGAAGCGCTTGTAGACTGCCTTTTGGGAGGCCAGTCGCGCGGCTCCTACTGCACGCTGCACGCAAAAAGCGCCGCAGAAGCATTGGAGCGCCTGCGCTCGCTGACTGGGAGTTCCGATGGCATCTCTTCAATAGACTTGGTGCTGGTTCAGCGAAGGATACCCCTCTACGATTCAAAAACAAAGAAAGCTTGGGAGGCGCGAAGGGTAACAGAAATTTGCCTCCAGCACGCCGGGCAGCTGCTGCCTCTTTTCAAGCACGATTTTGCAAGCGATTCGCTAAAGCAAGGAGAAGGGATGGAAAAACTCCTCGACCAGCTTACGACCACCTACTCGCTTAGCCAAAAGGAGCTCCGCCAAGAAATGGAAAGCCGGACTCAATTAATCTCCAAGCTAGCAGGCCAAAAAGTTTCGTTTACAGAATTCACTTCAATAGTGCAAAAACACGCGTACTCCAAGCAATAGTTGGTGAAACTCCCAAATGGTTTTGCGTCAATCGATTGAAAACATTGCAAGGATTTTCCGCGGCCTTCCCTTCCATTCAGTTATTCCAAAAAGTTTCCTAAAACCAATTTTTTCAAGCGTCCGCCTTGCTTGGCTAAAGTGTAGTGCGTTGGAGTACGCGAACTTTTCCGTCGCTTGCGCCATACTTGCGTTTTTCCTATCACTTCTTTTGCTCTCGCCAATGCAGGTTTTTGTTGCGCTTTTCACTTCAATATTTATTTCAATTTTTACCTTGCTTGCCCTTCTCAAATACCCTCAATACCTTGCCTTCGAGCGCACTGCCGAGCTCGAACGCGACGTTGCAACCGGCCTAAAGACAATCCACCTCTGCCTTGCGGGAGGAAATTCGTTCGAATCAGCATTGCAAACCGCTTCGACAGGGCACGGGGAGTTGAGCAGGGAAATTTCCAAGATGCTTAGGGAAATACGCAGCGGCACGCCCGCGCCCGCAGCACTCCGCGAACTTTCAGACTTCGATTCACTCCTTCTAAAACGCGCCGCATCGCAGCTGGCATTCGAGTACGAGCACGGTGGAAACGGCGAAGGCCTTTCCGCAATTGCAGACGAGGCGCTTGCCCGGCAGCAGACGCTCGCCAAAGAGCATTCTGGAAGGCTGGCGTTCCTCACAGTGGTTTTTGTGGCAGTCAGCGCAGTAATCCCTGCGCTCTTTTCCGCATACGTTACGGTAGCCGGCTCTTTCCTAGAAATCCCTTTCTCCCCGCAGCAAATAATGCTTGCATTTGTCATCGTGTTTCCGCTTGCAGACGCGCTGCTGCTTTATTTCATGCGCGCAAGCGCCCCAAAGCTCTCGATAGGACGTTGATTTCAAAAGTGCAGTAACTAGCAAAATTTTATGAGCTGCTTGAAATGGATTTGAAAAAAACTTTGCGCAATTTAGCCGCCAACCCCCACGTTGCGCTCTCCCTTGCAGTTTCGGCATTGCTGGCATTGGTTTTTGCGCTGTTTTTTGCAAGCAAGCCCAACTCAGAGCTATTGCTAGTTTTCCTTGTGGCTTCCCCGCCTTCGCTTGCAGTTTTCTACAACGACTATTTGCGCGAAAAGCGCACTGCCCAAATAGAGGAAGCGCTGCCTTCCGCGCTCTTCCAGCTATCATCTTTCTCGCAAAATGCTCCTTCCGAAAGCCTGGTGAAAGCAATTGCTTCGGGAGGATACGGACCCCTTAGCGCCGAATTCCAGAAAGCGCTGCGCCAAATGCAAAGCGGGTTGCCGCCCGCGCAGGCGCTGCAGGCAATTGCAACGCGGTGCAATTCACTGCTGCTTTCAAGAGTGGTGTCGCTAATGGTTGCAGCGCAGGAAAGCGGCGGCGACGCGTCGAAGGCATTCCGCCAAGTTGCCCAAGATGCCTTCAAGCTATCCGCAATAGCCAAAGAATCTGCAGCCTCGGCAACGCTGCAAAAATACACTCTCCTTGCCGCAGGCTCGGCAGTAATTCCCTTGGTGCTGGGAATGCTATTTGCCTCCACTGCATCGTTTTCCTCTTCTTCGCTGTTTGAGTTTGGCCTAGGCCAGTCTGTTGCCCACCAGACAGAACTACGGCAAACCATTTTTCTTTCCAACCAATACTACTTGGCAGTATTTTCACTGCTTGCTAGTTTGCTTATAGCGTATTCCGAGGGTTCGCCAAAGAAATTCGTAGTGTACGCCGCCTTCCTGCTTCCCTGCTCGCTGCTAGTATTTACCCTCGCTTCTGGCGCAAAACTATTCTAGCTTGATTGGGCGTATTGCCGTTTGTACGGCGCACTAGCGAGTTTTAAAGCTTTGACGCAGTAAGAACAGCGGCGCGTTAAGCGCATTTTGGAGTTGGTTGGCAGTGGCAGATACCGTCGAAATAAGGCAAGTTGATACATTCAAGCTCAAAAATCCAGTGATAGTGGAAGGCTTTCCAGGAATAGGGATGCTTGGAACCATTTCAGCCTCTTACCTGGCAGAAAAACTCGACATGAAGCTGGTTGGCTATTTTGCCTCATCGCACTTTCCGCCAATTGCGGCAATCCACAACTACAAGCCCGTATCGCCGGCGCGCATCTACGCAAGCGAAAAACACAACCTCATCGTGCTATTCAGCGAGTTTGTAATACCCGCAAACGTAGTGTTTCCACTCTCGCAGACAATCCTTTCGTTTGCGCAGAAAAACAAGGCCAGCATGATATACTCGCTTGCAGGAGTTGCCTCGCCTTCGCCCGACGCAAAAATATATGGGATAGCAAGCACCAGCGAAATAGGCGAAAAGCTCAAGCGCGCGGGAGTGGAAATGATCTCCGAAGGCGCCACGCAAGGCGTTAGCGGAGTGCTGGTTGCCGAATGCGCAAGCCAGAAGTTCCCGGCAGCAAACTTGATGGCGCAAACTTCCCAGCCGCTCGACCCTCGCTCCGCCGCGCGCCTCATAGACAAGCTCTCCGACGTAGTGGGCCTCAAGTTCGACACGCGCGACCTGGTGATGCAGGCGCAAAAAATCGAGGACAAAGTGCGAGAGTCAATGGAGAAAATGAAGGCAATGCACGAAAACTACTCGCAACTGCAGGAAAACCCGATGTACGGGTGAGATTGACTTACTTACTCCTCAAACCTTTTTCGCTTGTTTTGTTTTTGGAAGCGGCGTTTCTTTTCAGTTCTAAGCTTTTCTTCATAAGTGCCATCTAATCGGATGGACTGCCTTACTTTCTTTCCGGCCCTTACAACTGCATCCGCGAATTCGGATTCTAGCTTCGGCTTTCGCCATATTATTTTTCTCCTTCGCCCAGGCGTTGTTTCTTCGTCAGCTTCTAAGATTCTTCTTTGGTTAGCAACCGCCCTTTGGAAGGTATTTTTCGGGGTGCGATCGCTGGTTTCCCATTTCTTGCGCTGTTGTTTCTTAATTTCCTTTGGTTTTCTTGCAGTTTTTCTGGCAAACGGAGGAAGTCCCATTGCGCCCCTAAGATTGCTTGAAGAAAATTTCATGAGCCTTGAAAAAACGCTTAAGAAAGAAGGGCTATGAAGTTGCGCATAGGCTCCAACAAGTGCCCTTGCCTCTTCAGTGGTTATAGGCTTGCGGCGCAAGTTCCTAAACTCGCCCTTAAGGAATGTCTTAATCTGATTCGGCAACTCTTGAACTTGCGGCGCTGATTCCTCTATTTTAACTCCTTTTTGCCTGGCAAGTAAAACAAGGGTTGGTGCAGTAAGCGTCGAAGTGGCGCGATGCATTTTTCCGAAAGCCCGCATCTGCTGTGCGTAAGTGGAAATGCTGTCCACCGCTTTTCGTTTTGCCTCATTTTTTGCGTGTTCTGCCTCGTGATGCGCGTTCCAAGCCTCCCAGTCGTCTCTCGGAGGTGCAATCTCTTTCTCTTTTGGAGCAGCCCGTTTAAGGCTCGCCTCAACATCAAATTTCTTTGCAACCGCGCCTTCCTTTTTTATCCACGCGCGAAGTTCGTTCGAATTAGTGACATCTCCTGGGATTGCCGGAAGGGTGCCAAAAAATTTTCTCCAGCCCGTCCATCCTGCAAGCTCGCCGCGAGTTGGTTTTTTCCCCATGTCGCGCTCCGCCCTTTCGCTTATTTCCACCCGCAAGCCCAGGGAACGAAGAGTATGCTTGAGGTCTTCGGGCGGCAAGTTAGCCATTGCCTCAAGTGCACGGAACGATTTCTTGCCCCTTGCAAATGCATGGTGCGCGCCCAGCCACTTGGAGAACGCAGAAGGACCGCTAAAGTTCCACAGCCTCCGGTTTATTATAGCGTGAACCGGATTGAGGTTGCCGTGGGAAACTAAGTTTACCAAGCGGTTTTTTGCAGCAGAACTATCCATATAAATCAACTTTCGACAAAGCGAGCTATATTCGGCACAAAGCTTGAAATAAATTCGTTTAGCCTACTATATTTACTTGCGCAGGGGTGGCAGAGCTTGGTCAAAAACCCTTTTCCGCGCTCGCATCGCGAAAGCAAGCTCGCTTCGCGCGAAAAGCGTTTACGGAAAAGGGCTGGCTAAATGCGCAGGACTTAGGCCCGCACGCTAAGGCGGTAAGAAATCCTGTCTCCTAGGAGTTCGAGAGTTCAAATCTCTCCCCCTGCACTAGATTAATTATGGCGGGTGCGTTGAGTGGAAGTAAAGCTGTTTTGTGTCGACGCATTTGTTTTTGACGGAAAGGGCGGCAATACTGCTGGAGTGGTGCCAGACGCAGGTGGCATGTCCGACTCCCAAATGCAGGGCATTGCCTCAAAACTCGGTTTTTCAGAAACGGTATTTCTCTCACCTTCAGCGAACGGCGGGTTTAGGGCGCGTTTTTTCACCCCAGTTGCAGAAATTAGCTTGTGTGGACACGCAACAATCGCCGCAGCCCACATTGTTTTTGATGCCCGAGAGAGTTCCAAAACGGCTATTCGGCTGGACGTAAATTTGGGAAGCGTCGAGGTAAGCTTGGAGAATGGACTAATTTTCATGACTCAAGCAAATCCAGTTTTTTATGGAATCCTCGAGCCAAGCGAGGTTGCCCGCGCGTTGCGAATAGTGCCGGAAGAGCTTGTGGCTGGCCTTCCTTTGGAAATTGTTTCAACTGGCGCAAAAGACGTGATGGTGCCAGTTGCAAATCTGGCGGCTCTAAAAAAGATAGCGCCTGATTTGGACAAGATTTCCGAGATTTGCCGAAAAAACGATTGCGTGGGATTTCATGCGTTCACGCGCGAAACGATTAGGGCAACCTCGAGTTTTTCCTGCCGGAATTTTGCTCCACTCTACGGGATAAACGAGGAGTCGGCTACAGGCACTTCAAACGGCGCGCTTGCGGCGTATTCCTTCAAGCACGGCCTCCTTGGTTCCAAGGCCAACGAGGCATTAGAGATAGAGCAAGGCTTTTTCATGGGCAAGCCCTCGCTGTTGACTGCCAAGCTCGAAACCAAACGCGGAAAGATAGAAAAAGTAAGGGTTGGCGGCAGGGCAAAGACAATTTCGCAAACGACTTTGAAAGTATAGCCGCTCTTTGCAGGTTAGGGGAACTAGGACTTTTTGAGGAAAACATGCATCTCCTTGTTTTTCGGGTCGATTAGCACGCCGTTGGGTTCATCGCCGCGCCTTGAAATGTGCCGTTCGTGCAACTCGGCGCCGCGGGCTTCCAGCTCGCCCATAATTATTTTCAACAGTTCTTGCCTTAGTGCATTGGGGTTGCTGGGAAGCCCGACAACTGCAAATACTGCGTCATGCCCAACTTTTTCCACCAGCTCGGCAACCTGCCCACGCGTGCGGCCGGCGTTGCGCGTTCCATCGCCGCTGGGCAAGTGCACGGCAGAAATCATCCCCCCTCCCTTTGAAAAGCCAGCAAGGAAAAGGCAACCGTGAATCAACCCATATGGCGCTTTCGATTCTCCTGCCTTGAGGTGGACAATGTTTTGCGGGTGGAACTGGTGCAACAGCACGGGCTTGAGCCCCTTTTGTTCTGCAAACTCGTGTACCTGCTTGGCAATAGGCTTCTGGCCGGAATGGAGAGTAAGTATTGCCATGAGCAAGCTAACAGTATGAAAAGTTAAAAAGCTGCCCCCGCATTTGCAAGAAGCCAAATTTCCTTCCATCCAGCTTCGCTTAAAAACAATGGATTCGTAAGTAATTCATGCAACAAGAATCGGGTTTGCTGCTCGACGTAATGCTGGCAGTGCTCATTGCGATACTTGCGTTTGTGGTCCTGCGCAAGCTGCTAGTGCCTGCCAAAAAACAGACTTTTTTTGAGGAAGCGCGCGAGCTGCTGGCAAAAAGAATAGACTTGAAGGAAGATTTGGAAAGCCTCAAGCAGCAGTTCGTCTCAGGTGAACTCGACTCAAAGCACTACAAGGCCGCCCTCAACCACTCCAACGAAGAACTGACGATACTTGGCCGGAAGCTCAAGAGACTTGGGTTTGCTTGAAAATTAAATCATTTCCACTTTTGGCAAGTTCTTGAAGTGTGAATCCCCGGTTATCAGCACTGCGTTGTTTTCCAGGGCGGTCGCGTAAACAAGTGCGTCTGCAAAATGGAGTTCGCTTATGCCGCCCGCTCGCAATGCAATTTCCTCTGTTAGCGGAACAATCACTGACCATGATTTCATGAAAGTTATTTCACCCTGCCAAGGTTTGCCTTCGCGCCTGCGCTTTCTCTTTATTTCCGCAAGGCAGCTTGCCGGAGTTGCAATCGTTTCCTCTGAGCGCAAGGCGTCGTCAACAGATTTTCCCCTCGCCGAGCCTGCAAAATACTCGAACCAAGCAAAAGAATCAATCACTTTCAATGCGGCTCCCCCTCCTCGCGCAGCCCCTTGGTGCTAAGGCCCTTCTCTCCCTTCCACGCCCCGAACATGCTCTGTGGAACTTCCTCCCTAGCAAGCGCCCTGGAAAGAATCGCGTTGAGCGCCTTTGATAGGCTCTTTGCATTCCCATAATCGGAAACCGCCTTGTTGACTAGCTTCTGGTAAATCAAGTCATCCAAAATTACTGTAGTGCGCAAAACATATCACCATAATTAATAGTGCTTGTATGCTATTTAATTGTTGCGCCTGCTTGACTTGCAGGTGACGCAATTGCTTATTTTTGGCATGGTGGTCTGCTTGCATTTTTGGCTTGGAAGAAGTACCGAAATCACCTCGGAAGGTTTAAATACTCGGCGGGCAGTATTAATATCGCATTCATCTAACGGAATGCGTTTTCTATTGCCGCGGTCCAGGTGGATTCGACAGCAGTCTAGAGCACTGATACCCTGTCTATAGGGCTTTTTGCGTGAAGTGCTTGCTGCTGGAATGAAGTTTCCGCCCAGTATACCGATGGCAGCATGGGCACTCAAGAGGGCTACCTGCAACTATCCTGGTTGCAACGTTGCTTTGGGTTCGACGATAGGCTCTGTAAAAGTATAAAGTGCTTAGTTCTTGCGATCTAAGCGCGCCGTCCTGCCTTGTGCGGGGCGGCGCCGACTCCAGTTGATCCTGCTGGAGGACAATACTTTCAGACTGCGATTAAGACATGCAAGTTTCAAGAACCGGCTTCGGTTCTTGGCGAACGGCTGAGTAACTAGTAGAGAACCTACTCTTTGGAGGGGGATAACCTCGCGAAAGTGAGGGGAATCCCACATAGGAGAGCACAACTGGAACGTTGGCTTTCCCAAAAGCGCGCCAAATCGTAGGCGTTGCGCCGAAGAATGGCTCTGCTTCTGATTAGCTAGATGGCGAGGTAATGGCTCACCATGGCTATAATCAGTAGGGGCTATGTGAGTAGTAGCCCCCAGACGGGCACTGAGACAAGGGCCCGAGCCCTACGGGGTGCAGCAGTCGCGAAACCTTCGCAATGCGCGAAAGCGTGACGGGGGAAGTCTGAGTGCCCTACGAAAGTAGGGCTTTTGGCGAGTTTGAATAACTCGCAGAATAAGTGGTGGGTAAATCCTGTGCCAGCCGCCGCGGTAACACAGGTAGCACGAGTGGTGTCCACGAATATTGAGCTTAAAGCGTCCGTAGCCGGTTTGGCAAGTTTCCT
>OBEQ010590519.1_pt1 | contig 30990 bp, 28 predicted proteins | sample 1670901 | NCBI WGS metagenome assembly OBEQ01 (sample SAMEA104232315, study PRJEB22302) | groundwater metagenome | biome: forest; feature: aquifer; material: groundwater | place: USA | collected 2011-08-07 | depth 5.4 m | reverse complement strand
TTCTCAAGAAGGGTCACAAAGTAACAGTGGTAACAGAACAATTGCCAACAGCTAAAGCATATGAAATTTGGGAAGGAATCGAGATATACAGAATACCTGTTGGCAAAAACAATTGGTTTAAAAAATTTCGTATTTGGTTTTGGTTTTTTAAACACATCAATCTCATAAAAGACACAGATATTGTTCATGCTCACGATGTTTTCTTTTGGTATCTTCCGTTTCGTTTTTTATTCCCATTCAAAAAGGTGTATACAACATTTCATGGCTACGAAAGTTATCCGATTCATAAATCTGCAATAGTTGTTCGAAAAATCTCAGAAAAACTCTCCTTAGGAAATATCTGCATAGGGGGTTTTATGAAGAAATGGTATAAAACAAAACCAACACTTGTTTCTTATGGTGGCGTTAAAGCACCTCAAAAAGAAAATGTTCAAAAAAAAGAACAATCTGCAATATTTATTGGCAGACTAGACGAACAAACGGGAATCGATATGTATAACAAAGCATTTAAAATTATAAAGGAAAAGTTTCCAAAATTTACATTCGTTGTTTATGGAGACGGAGTGTATAAAAATAAGCTGGATAAACGAATTACACAAAAGGGTTTTTTAGAAAATGCAGCAGATTCTATTCAACACTATCAGTTTGCATTTATCTCTCGGTATTTAGGAATCCTCGAGGCAATGGCAGCAAAACGTTTGGTAATTGCAGCATACGATAATCTTTTAAAAAAAGATTATTTACAAAAGACACCCTTTAATGAATACATAGTTACAACAAATTCCCCGGTGCAAATTGCCCAACAAGTTTCTTATTATCTTTCTCAAAAAAAAGAATACGATCAGCTAGTCAAAAGAGCGCATAGGTGGGTAAAGAATCTAACATGGGATACCGTAGTAAGTGTTTATTTAAAATTGTGGAAGCAGGGCGGTTAATTTTTTACGATTTCCTGCATTTTTCAAAAGAAAAGAACATCCACCAAAGAATACTAACAACAAAACGGTGAGAAGACTGATAAATTCTCCAATAGTTCGTATTTTGGTATTACTAAAGATTACTTTTATACTATAAAAGCCTTTCTTTAAGGGAAATTGCATGGTGCCATTATCGTTTACGTTTTTATCGGTAAGCAGCACCTCTTTGTTATTAGCAAAAATTTTCCAACCAGGGAAATACCACGTGTTTTCTCTCAGAATCATATCTGATAAAGCATTCACAACATATTCATGATATTGTGATTTTCTTGTTATTTCGGTAATTTCTCCATCTCCGGATATTTTTTCTAAGTGAGCAGATGGGATTTTTTTGATCCAGCGTTTTTCTTTTACCCATTTCGGCATGGCAGGAGAAAGACCCTCGCCCTCAAATGTAGCGTAGGGTATATTATTTCGCAAAGCCTCATCGGTGATGCTTGGGATCACTCGTCTGTTTCCCCAATTTAATACAGTAGAAAGTATGGTTACTGTCAAGAGTAGTAGAATAAAACCCTGATTTCTAAATTTGTTTATAACGATTCCGGCTAGTACCGATGTTAGAAAAGCTATAATAACCAAAAAACGATAAGAGAATTGAAAATTTTTTAACAAGGGAAAGGCGTCCCATATTGGTTTTGATACTGATTGCATAAGGAAAAATATCAGAAAAAACCACGCAAGGAAAAAAGCAAGTTTTTTCTTATCTTCATATCTCTTTGATTTTAATAAGAGTATCCCCGATGAAAAAACAACAAAAAGCTGCGCGTAGCCAATAATGAAAGAAAGTTCACCTTTTGGCCCTTGGAATAAAAAGCCATGTCGCCACGGAGAGAAAATAAACAGAAAAAAATTTGGGAAAGAAATGTTTGCATCTTGGGGCTGGATAGTAAACTGGGACTCAAATAAAACAGGTAAAACATAAAAGGCGGCAAGCAAAAAACCAATCACAAGACTGCTAAGAAGAAAAACGTGTTCTCGGATATTCAGTTTTTTTAAATGACCGTAAAAAAGAATATAACTTACTATAATGGGAAACGATCCTAGTGCAATTGCCTGATGCGAAAGAAGGAGGAGTGTTTCTGTGATTGCAGTAAAAAGATACCAACGAAGTTTTTTTGTACCCTGCAATTTATGAATTCCTAAAAACACGCAGGGCAGAAATATAAAAGAAAACAGTTCTCCGATTGCCACACGAAAATGAAGATCTACCAAGTGATATGGAGCAAACAAATAAAAAATTGCAGAAACAAACGATGCTGGTTTATTTAAGAAACTCTTTGTAAACAGGTACATGGCAATGCCAGAAAAAACATACGCCGCAATAAGCGTTATTTTTAGACTGGCTATAAAAGAAAATCCAAACATGTGGAAAAAAAGAATAATATAATAGGGAAGTGGATATGTAAAATTAAACAGTGGGTAACCAAATGTTGCATTTAAATCGCCTGCCCATCTTGGCAAAATTTGTCCATCTTGTATAGCATTAAAAAGTGACATGCTTTTGTAAATATTAAAATTAAAATCGCCGCTTTCGTAGACACCATATCTTAAAATACTCATCAGAGGAAGTACCGAACACAAGATGAGTAACACAAAAGGATGTAGCTTTTTCTTTGGGTAGATTTGCGTGTAAAAAAATGTGCCAAATCCAAGAAGAGTTAGAGCAGCAATGTTTACCAAAATCATTCGGTATGGATCTGACATACTGGTATAATACAGACGATGCCAATAAAAAACAACCAAAAAATTCAAGACAATACAACACTCATTAGCACAGTGTATAACAACGTGGAATATGTTGATGAGTTCTTCGATTCTTTTTTGACCCAGACGGTTTTGCCACAACAGGTTGTTATTGTTGATGGCGGATCTCTTGATGGAACGCAAGAAAAACTTTCGAAAAATATTATCAAAATCAAAAAAAAAGGAATCGATGCAAAACTGTTTATTAAAAAAGGAAACAGAGCAGTCGGGAGAAACTATGCGATAGAACATGTAACAGGGGAGGTAATTCTTTGTACGGATTTTGGTTGTGAATTAGAGAGAAATTGGGTTAAGACTATTGTTTGGCCATTCACAAAAAAATCAACAAACATTGTTTCTGGATACTATAAAGAAAAAGGAACGACAGTGTTTCAAAAATGTCTTGCCAGCTATGTTTTGGTTAAAGAAGACAATGTTAATGCAAAAGAATTTTTACCATCTTCACGATCTATGGCATTTCGAAAATCCTATATACTTTCCCAAGGAGGATTTCCAGAAGAATATTCTCACAACGAAGATTATGTTCTTGCCCAAAAGATAAAAAAAACAAGCGAGAAAATAGTATTTGCAAAAAATGCAATTGTTTACTGGATCCCACCAAAAACACTAGCCCAAGCATTTATCACCTTCTTTAGATTCGCACTTGGGGATAGTCAAGCAGGAATTTTTCGGGGGAAAGTGGTGATTATTTTTTTTCGCTATCTTCTTGGCATCTCTTTGCTATTTTTTTCAATCGTTTATAAAAACATGTTTGGATTCTCTTTATTACTCATTGCCGTGTTGCTCTATCTTTTATGGGCAATTGGCAAAAATTATGCATATGTAAAACATCCAAAAGCTGTTTTTTGGTTACCTGTTCTTCAAGTAACCTCAGACCTTGCTGTTTTTTGGGGAACACTTATAGGTAGTACACAAAGATTGACAGGAACTATCCATTGATACAAATGAAAAAAAGAAATTTTTTGTTTGTTTTGCTCTCTTTTTACTGTTTTATTGCGGTAGGCATTGTTGGGTACAACATAGTTACCACCGTATCAGAAATAAAAGATTGGTATTTTTTAACAGACATACAAAAACGGCATAAAATATTTGGAAATTTATATGATTTTTTTACATTTATAGACAAAAATACTCCTGAAAATGCCAAAATTCTTATTGTTTCATCTGATGTGAGGACATTTTTCTTGAGCAGGTATTATCTCTATCCAAAAAAAATTATAGTGTTATCATCTCCAAAAGATATCTCAGATCTCAAAATAGCTTATGAGTATATAGCAAGTTATGGAATGCCACTTAGTCTTAACGAGTATTCTCTTATATTAACCTGTGGAGCTAAAGACGGAAAAGGATTTCTGTATAAAAAAAGATGAACGCAATTATTACTTTTATAACACTACTTTTTATTTCTTTGGTTGGTTTAGTGGTTATAAAGGCATGGGATTTGCTTCCCAAAAAAAGTAATCTGTATGTTTTTTCTATAGCTTATGGCTTAGGGGTAGGTCTGATAACTGCTCAGCTTTATGTGTATGCTCGGTTTGGTTTATCTTGGAATATTTGGTTTTTGATACTTCCTTGGGTGATTTTTACCATCACACTATCTATACTGCGCAGACCACCATTGAAACTGAAGATGCCAACATATAAAAACGTAGATAAACTTTTTATTGGATTGTTTTTGGGCATAGTATTTTCCTGTTTTTATACTATTTTTGAAGCGCTTATTAGGCCTCTTAGTGCTTGGGATGGGTGGGCAGCATGGCTGATAAAATCAAAAGCGTTTTTTCTGGACAGTACCATTACGCTGCCAACCATGCAATACATCAGATCTGATGGTCCATTAGTAGTTAGTCTGTTAGGTGCGTTTGTCTATGTGCTTCTTGGGCAAGTGGATGATACAGCAGTACTTTTGACTTCAGCTGCGTATTACATTTTTTTGCTTTTGTTTTTTTATAGCGTTTTAAAAGAAAAATGCAGTAATAAATATGCGCTTTTTTTTACTTTTTTACTTGCCACAACGCAAACGCTTATTCGACAAGGAGGAAGATTCGAAGCAGGGCAAGCAGATTTGCCACTGGGATATTATATTTTTGCTTGTACACTACTTTTTTTGGAATATCTTAAGGGTGGAAAAACAAAAATATTGCTGCTTCTTTCAGTTTTTTTAGGAATTACGAGTCTGATAAAATTTGAAGGCTTTCCTTTTACGCTGGTCATTGGTGCACTCATACTTTTTGAAATCTATAGAAAGAAACGATATGCGCACCTTTTTCTTCTTTCTTTTTGGTTAATTCCGGTATTCGATTGGCAAAATTATAAAAAAATTATTCATTTGGAAGGTATTTACTACGAAGGCCATCACGTTATTTTTTCACTGCAAAAAATTATCGGTTCTTTGGTGGGGATTATAAGGGAATTGATAAATATAAAAAGTTGGAATCTTTTATGGCTTGTCTATTTTTACGTCACATTATGTCTGTTTGACAAAAAAAATAGAGATCTTGTCGTGATACACATAGTTGTCTTGTCTCAATTGGCAATGTATCTCTTGGTATATTTTTTTACTCTTGGAAATGCGCCGGAAAGTTCTATCGAGCGGCTGCTAGTGCATATTGCAGCTTTGGCACTTTTGGCAATTGCCCTGGCTTTTGAGAGAAATTCATCTTTCAGCCAAAAATAATGCTATAATCTGTTCTCAATGAGACCGAAGATACAAGCTAAAATCAAAAATGCCACTATTTTAATAACTGGCGGTACAGGATCATTTGGAAATACCGTAGTTTCACTCCTTTTAAAACAAAATCCTAAAAAAATTATTATTTTTAGTCGTGATGAGAAAAAGCAGTTTGATATGCGCAACAGTTATAATAGTCTGCTTCTTAAATTTGTTATTGGTGATGTTAGGAATTTGGACTTAGTAAGAAAGATTATGGAGGGTGTGGATTTTGTTTTTCACGCAGCAGCACTTAAGCAAGTTCCAACCTGTGAGTTTTTCCCTTTGGAAGCAATTAAGACAAATATATTGGGAAGTTATAACGTTATCCAGGCTGCAATAGAGAAAAAAGTAAAAAAAGTCGTGCTTTTGAGTACCGATAAAGCTGTATATCCAATCAATGTTGTTGGTCTTACCAAATCGCTCATGGAAAAAATTATGATTGCTGAGGCAAAAAACTATGAAGAAATGAAAAAAGGCAAAACAGTCATTTGTGCTGTTCGATACGGGAATGTGTTATATACGAGGGGTTCGGTTATTCCTTTTTTCGTGGAGCAGATAAAACAAAACAAACTTTTATCTATCACTGATGCGAAAATGACGCGTTTTTTACTCCCTTTGACTGATGCGGTGGATTTGGTGCTTTTCGCGCTCACTGAAGGTAAAAATGGATATGTGTATGTACGAAAATCTAAAGCAGCAACGCTGGAAACAATGGCAAAAGCGCTCTGTGAGATTTTCAAATATAGACCAGGGTATGGAGAAGTCGGGATTCGCGCCGGAGAAAAAATACATGAGACACTGGTATCTCAGGAGGAAATGTTTCGGGCAGAAAATTTAGGAAAATACTATGCTATTCCAGCGGAAAGCCAAGGGCTTGATTATAATTCCTACTTTTTCAAGGGTAAAAAAAATGTAAAAAGAGAGCAGGCTGCATTCACATCGGAAACGACAAAGCGACTAAGTATAAGAGAAACTAAAGACGTACTTTTACAACTACCGGAAATTAAAAAAGAACAAGAGTCTATGCTTAGAAAAAAGAAAGAAGCGCATATTTAAAATAGTCAACAAAAACCTTTGGTTTATAAGAAAAATGCGAACGTGTATGTTTCCTGGCTGTTAATGTATAAGATATTTCTGTAAACCTGGCCCTTTTTTTTTTCAATTGATAAAGTTCTTCAAGAATAATGGAAAAATTTGTTTCAGAAAATATTAATCCTTTTAGCTTTTTGACTCGTACCATACGAAACCCATTTGTACAATCAAGTATCCCAACTCCAAAAAGAAAATGTGCTATGTAGTTTCCAAATAGAGAGATAACTCTTCGATATAATGTGACGTTTTTAATAATCGACCCACGGATATAGCGGGATGCTTTTACACAATCAATTTTTTTATCTCGTGCTTGTAAAAACGCAGGGATATATTTAGGATCGTTAGTCAGATCCGAGTCCATGTGTAATATCCAAGTGTAGTTTTTTTTGATAGCAAAAGAAATTCCCGTTTGCGTTGCCGCTCCATACCCTTTGTTTTTCTTGTGTGTGATGATAGTAAGCAGCGTTTTATACATATTTCTTTTCTGTTTAATAATTTGTGGCGTCTTATCAGAACTTCCATCATCGATAACCAGTAATTTTGCCTTTACAGGTAATTTTTTCATGACTTGTATTACTCTATCAATACATACAGCGCAGGTGTGTTCCTCATTAAACATCGGGATAACGATGCAAAGTGATTCTTTAGTAAAATGTAGAGAGATTTTAGATTTTGATGCCATCTTCCATAAATGATCGTTTGATAGGCAGGTGATTATTTTCCGGTAAAAATCCTCGTAGGGTATTGGTACGCACTCTTTTTATGATATCTTTGGCAATTCTTTCTGATGATTTACCATCCCCAAATGGATTTGACCATGTGGTTCCAGTGATTTTTTCCAGTTTTTTATACACCGTTTTGATGGAATATTTCTTTGGTTGATCCGGGTCAAATTTGACACTTGCTTTCACATCATATACTTGTGGTCTTTCGGTCGCTTTTCGTATATTGATACATGGAATACCTAATACACACGCCTCTTCATTAAGTGTTCCAGAATCAGTAAATACTGCTTTTGCATGCGTTAGGAGTATTAGTATTTCTTCATACCCAACAGGGTCGGTTATGATGAGATTTTTTGGCGTAGCAATTTTGCTTTCATTGATAACTCGCTGTGTTCGGTAGCTTGCAGGAAAATATACAGGGTAAGAAGCATGTTTTACAAGATTTAAAATAGCTTTGAAAGATTTTTCAATATGCACATTTTCTCTTCTGTGACAAGTCATGAGGAAGTAGTGTTTATCTTTAACGCCTCTTTTTTTGAAGAACTCCGCAGTGGCTTTTTTCTCAAGTCTCTCTTTTTGCTTGAAATAAAACTCCTGTAATATATCCACAATTGGATTCTGCACAACCACAATATTTTTTGGATTAAGTCCTTCGGCAATACCCCGCTTTTTGTATTCCTCTTCATAGGTATAAATCACATCTGAAATATGGTCTACAATAGTTCTAATTTTTTCTTCAGGCATTCGCCAGTCATAGGAATGCCAGCACCCTTCAATATGAATAATTGGAATATTGAGCTGTGATGCAGAAATCGCACCCATGGCAGTGTTGGTATCTCCAAGCACTACAACTACATCGGGCTTTATTTTTTCCAACACAGGATACAGCTGTATAAGTAATTTTCCAACTATATCTCCGTCATTTTCACCAGAACAAGAGAGTTCAATATCTGGTTTTTGGAGAGAAAATTCCTTAAAAAAAATGTCTTTTAGATTGTATGAATAATTTTGTCCCGACCAAATAAGAACTGTTTCAATGTCCTTTGCTTTTTTTAAATGCTTGAGAATAAGAACAGCGCGAATAAGATCTGGTCGAATGCCCAGGATAAAAGCTATTTTTTTCTTCACAATCGCTAGTATAGTTTTTGAACATAAAAAAGTAAAGAAGATTTTTCCCCCAAAGAGTATAATTACCCTATGCGGCAGTCAAAAAAGCTCTTTTGGGACATATATATTTTTCTATCATTTTTTGGAATATTTAGCTTTTCTAGTGGTTTATTAATGGCTAGTTTTCGAATTATTCGCTCGTATTTTCCGATACCACTCATAAATACTGAAAAAATTGTGGGATTTGCGCAATACAATGGGTACCCACTTTTTTTTGATACATTTTTGTTTTTCGCTAGTATCGCATCGCTCTTTTTGGCAGTTTTTCTTACAAAATTATCCATGAAACTATGGGAAAAATAATGCGTGTATTAGGAAGATATAAAGTAGAGATTGTCCTTTTTTTATTTATCTATTTTTTTTTAACTGAAGGTTTTGGATGCAAGATTTTTACACGATTTGATTTTGATTCACAAGCATTTCTTTTTTGGCAATATGCTGGTATAGGGAAATACATGCCGTATAGAGATATTTTTTATCCATATGGCATACTTTTTTATTTCAAAGATACCAATCTTTTTTTTCAACTGCTTTTCTACGCAATTCCTGCCTTGCTGTCTTTGGTTGTTTATTTTTTAGTAAAAAAAGTGTATGTATCTTGGTTCTTTGCACTTATTGTGGTTTGTATATTTATTGTATTTATCCAGCGATTTACTGGTTTGGAAACGGTAGGAAGATACGGAGTTGCAGCTACGTATGCGTTGCTTTTCGGTTGGGTTTTTTCAAGACAGATAGTTTTTCGAAAGTGGATGGTTGCTTGTATAGGGGTAAGTATCGGATTGGTATTTTCATTACTTAACGACCAAGGAATTTATGTAGTAATTTTATTTTTGTTCTTTCTTATCGTGGGTCCTTTTTTGCGTCAGCAGTATAAAGATGTTAAACAAGCAATGCTAACAATAGTATTGTATATCGTAATTTTTGTTTCGTCTTTTTTGGTCGGTTTACTCCCGCTGTTTGGATATTTACTTACTCACAATAGTGTTTCATCTTTTCTCCGTATGTTTTTACAAAATAGTGATATTGCCCTTTTTGCAAAAACGCCGTTCCCGCCTCATGCAGCTTCAGCAGAAAATATGTTTACCTTTCTTATACTCTTTATAAGTATTGGAATTTTGCTTTCTAAAAGATTTATCTATAAACAAAAATATGAGACGCTAGATTTTTTACAGGTAAGTATTGTTGTTTTGCTTATTCTACTTGAGCAAAAAAGTATTATTCGATCCATAGATAGCCAAATCACATTTTTGGCGCTCCTTTTATATATCTTCTTTTTTTCTTACGTAATAAAATTTTTCCAGAAAGAAAAAAAATCTTTGCTTTATCCATTTGTAATACTAGTGGGACTAATGGTTTTTATTTTTTCAAGTAATACTCTTCGACACTACCAAAAAGACTATATTGCGGCAGGTACATTTAATGAAAGATATTGTGCAACAGTGAATAATCAGCACTTTACGCAAAAATATCCTGATTATCAAAAAGTAATTACATATGTTCGTTCTAATTCAGCTAGATATACTCGCGTTTTTAGCTATCCCGGTGATCCTTTGTTTTATGTGTTGTTTGGTCAAATTATCCCTTACTACCCGAGTAGTTACGAAGCAACACCTCTGTATGGTCAGGAAAAACAAATAGCTTTTATGAAAAATGAAGGAGTTGAATATGTAATATATAATACTGAAATCCAATCAATTCAGGATGGTGTACCTGATTATATAAGAACTCCAGAAGAAACAGCGTATATTTTTACCCATTTTTCTCCCATTAAAAAAATTGGAAAGTTTCTTATTTTTAAACGAGATGATAACAGCGATATTTTTAGACAAAGTACTGTTGTTCTCCCGAGAAAATTTGCCCAATTTTTATTAGATATCAATCTAGCAAGCATTCCCAAATCTGAATCGATATATAAAAGTAAAGCGATAATGTCTTCAGAGATTGTTATAAAAGGAAGTCTTGAAAGTGTTAATAGATATCTAAACACTAATAACATAAGTTCAAGGAATCTGTTTTTTTTTCTAAAAACATCCACAAATAATGATGTACGAGTTTGGTTTAATACGGATATGGATCTTTCCACAGATGTGATGATGAAAGATTGTACAAAAGGATGCATAGTAAATGTTTCAAAGCTACCACTTTTTTATAATCTGCGTAATATTATAAAAACAGATATAAGTAATGGTGAACAAGCTTCTTTGCTGTTTTTTAGAACCACTAATAAAATCTTTTGGTAATTAATTTTTTCTTTTTGCTACAAGAAGCATTTCTCCTACATAAAAAGGGAAGGAAAGTTTCGCAGGAAGTTTTGCGAGCAAAAATGAAAATGGCTTTATTATTTTATGAATTTCTGGGCCAAAATTTTCGAGCATATTATAGACATACAAAACCGGAAGCTTTTTCCAGTGAGGTTGAAAACTAACGACTCGAAAATCTGAATTTTTTAAAGCGGTACGGATGCTTTTTTCTCCAAATAAATGAATATGCTCTACTGGTTCATACGGTGGCCAGTATTTTCCGAAAGTTTGAGCAAGGAGTGATGTGTTGTTAGGTGTTTGAATAAGTAGTAAGCCATTTTTCTTTAACAATGTGCGAGACTTTTTTAAAAGAAGGAGTGGATCTGTCACATGCTCAATAACTCCTAAAAGCGAAATGACATCAAAGTGTTTTTTAGGAAATCGATCATTCATCACATCTGCTTGCAAAACTCTTCCAGGCAGGTTTTTATTTGCAATATGTACCACGTCTTTTTGAAGTTCAAGCCCGTAGACATCTGCCCCTTTTTTTTGTAGTAAGAGGAGAAATTCACCCGTAAAACAACCAATATCAAGTATCCGAAGATCCTTCAGTATTTTCCCTTCTTTTTTTAACTGCTTTTCAAGTACTACAATCATGCCCTCGTAAATAGTGTTGTATTGGTCTTTGAATGAATGGAGTAGTTGATAATTCCCTTTTTGAAATTTTTTTGCGTAGTGCTTTTCCATATCTTTTATTGTGGGATAGGGAAATGTGGAAACCTGATTACAATGTGGGCATCTGTAGTAGGTAAACCCTCGGTACACAAATATCTCGTGCATCTTTTTTTTGCAAACAACGCAAATTTCTAATGGGTTTGTGCTCATTCTGGATGCGATTATCCCAAATGGTAATATAATTTACAATGGGTAAACTTTCTTTACCTGAGCGCAAGAATTTTTTGTAATGCTTTTTCATAAGAGGGATTAAACTGTTTGATAGGGGATATGTTTGTATAAAGTGAGGTTAATACACGCGTAGTTTTTTCTTTTTTCACTTTTTTTATATCTAAAGAAAGGCCTGCATTTTTGACAATTTTTTTAACCAGTGCATATTTGGTTATCTTTGGTAGTGGAGCAAAATGTATATGAGTAGATTTTATTCGAATATGTTCAAATGTTTTGTTGTCTGTAAGCAGGGAACATAATTTCGCAAATTGGAGGGTAGTACATCCGCTCCACGCTTGATTTGCATACCCATCAATCTGCTTGGCGCTGGATAGTATGCTTTCAATAATGCCTTTTTTGTTATATCGGTCAGTTCCTATCAAAGACGTTCGGATTGTAAGTGCATTTTTGTGTTCTGTTTCTCCAAGTAGCTTGCTCATTCCATAGATCGTATCAGGAAAAGGAGTAGTAGTTTCAGTGGCTGTTCCTTGTAATCTACCAAAAATAGCATCGGTCGAAATATGAATAAGTTTGAAATTGTATAATGGAATTAGCTGTTCTAGCTGATGAGGAAACATTGCATTTACTTGCACAAGATGTTCTTTCGAAGTATTTTTATAAACTCCAATGCAGTTGATAACATGTGTGATAGTTTTCATAGATTTTTGTATGCTGGCAAAATCTCTTTTGCTATTTTCTACAGTAAAGGGAACAAGATTCTGTGTTTTTTTGCTTCGAGACGTTCCGATTGTTTGGTAATGAGACGAAAGGAAAGAAAAAATTGTATGTCCCACAAATCCGTTGGCTCCAAGTACGAGTATATGAGGAGTGTGTTTTTCCATTTTATTTTTTTATGATTTTTACTTTTGGTAAAGGAATGATAAATTTTCCTCCGTTTTCTAAGAATGTTTTGTGTCTCTTTTTTATTTCTTCCACAAATGACCAGGCAAAAAGAATAACATAATCAGGTTTATTTTTTTCATAAAGCATCTGTGAGGAATACGTGGGGAGATGAACGCCTGGCATAAAAATATGCTGTTTTATGGGGGAGTCATCTAAAACACAAGTCAGCAGAGTCGTATCTAGATTGCAGTAGTTACTTATGATTGTTCCTCTTCCTGACACACCATAGCCTGCAATACGAGATTTTTTTTGTTTTAATTTGGTCAATAATTCCAGTAATTCTTTTTTTGCTTTTTCAATTTTTTTGGCAAATTGTTTATATGGTTGCATTGTGTGTAATTTTTGCTGTTTTTCTTTTCGTTCAAGTTTTTTAACTGCTTCTGAGATTTTTCTTTTTCCTATGTTTTTTTGGACTGAAAAACGAATAGATCCAGCGTGTGTTGGAATTAATTCTACGTTAAAAACATGCATATGGTGCATGGCAAGGAATTTTTCGATGGCAATCAGTGAATAATAGTATTGGTGTTCATGATAAATCATATCGTATTGCGTCTGTTTTAACAGGTTTCCAAGATAGTGTGTTTCGAATACTACATATCCATCATCTTTCAGCAGTGTCGCAATGCCTATAAATACATCATGCATATTTTCTATATGCGCTAATGTGTTAAAACTATATACAGCATCAGCTTTTCCATATTTTTTAACGATTTTTTTTGCAATCTCAGCTGAAAAGTATTCATTTATAATGGGAAGCCCTTTTTTTATCAAAGGAATCACTACATTGCTAGCAGGATCAATACCTAAAATATCATATCCAATTTCTTGCACAGCTTGTATAAAACTTGCATCATTACATCCAATTTCGAAAATAAATCTTTTCTTTTTATCGGAAAACTTAGAGGGGATATCTTCTGCTATTTGTTTAAAATGATTAGCAAGGGTTTCTATTTTTGAGGAAAAATAAAAGTATTCTTTAAATAACACATCAGCATTAATGACTACGTTGGTTTGTACCAAAAAGCAACTCTGACAAACCATAAGATCAAGAGGGTAGTAGTTTTCTTTTTCTAACGTTTTTGCTGAAAGACTTTTTAAAAATCCTCCCGCAAGAGGCATAATTCCTAAATTAAGCACGGGTGAAACGTTTTTGCTATAGCAAAAACGACAGAAGTCATAATATGTGTAAGACCCAATTTGTTTTGGAAGCATGCTTTTCAAACATTTCTTTGTCGTAAACTATACTTGAAATACCTTAACAAATCAATGAGAAATTGTCGATGCCAACAATCTCGTGATCTCTTTTTAGAAGCTCTTCAATAAGATAACCCGCAATAAATACAGAAGAACCAGTAATGAGTATTCTCATAGATGTTCCATAACAGTTATATAGTATACTACAGAAAATCATATAATTGTATGTTTAGGATTTGGAGAAAGTTTCCTTTTCACTATCTCGTAATCATCTTTTTTGTCATCATCGTTTACACAATTACCATGCTTTCTGTTATTCGATGGGGCATACCTAATACCGATCATCCATTTACCTACAATATGGATGAGTGGCATCAACTTTCGGCAGTTCGCTCCGTATTTAAACACGGCAGCCCAAATGTTGCAGGGTCAGCGCATGGGTCAATGCTGCAGTTTTTTCTCAGCGGTATTTATCTTATCCCATTTGTTCTTTTTAAAATAATCAATCCTTTTGCAATAAAGTCTTCGCTTGATTTGCTCTCCCAACAAGAAAAATTATTTATTGTTCTTCGACTCAACACACTCCTTTTTGGTGTTGCGTCAATTATTGTTCTTGCAATTATTGCGAAAAAATATCTAAAAATAAACCCTGTGTTTCCTGTCATTTTCTTTACGTTTTCGCCAATTTGGCTATCACTTTCTAATTACTTTAAGTACGATATTGCGCTAACATTTTGGATTCTTCTTTCGCTTTGGTTTGCATTTCACTGTACCAAAAATCCTACAAAAAAGAATTTTTGGTTGCTGGGATTTGTAAGCGGATTGGCGCTTGCGACAAAACTTAGTGCAATTCCCATTATTTTGTTTTACGCTGCAGTGTTTTTCCTCTTTCCTCCAAAAAAAAATTGTCTGGCAACATTTTTTACTGGGTTTTTTGTTCTTTTGATCACGTTTCTTTTACTTGGAATACCTGATGTTTTGCTTGGTAGAGGAGATTATCGAGAATTTTTGTATACAAATATTATTGCTGGACCAGGTGTTAGTAACCAAGTAAATCTTGGGATGAATTATCAGTTTTATTTATGGTTTAAACACTACCCTCTTGTTTTTGGGTATGGAACTTTTTCCCTTTTCTTGCTTTCTTTTTTCTATTGGTTTGGAAAGTTCGTCTTTATTTTTAAAAAAGATGCATGGGTTAATTATAAAAAACAACTATTACTTTGTATTGGGTTCCTTCTTTTCTACTCAAGTTTAATTCCTTTAAAACTTGATGGAACAGGGAATAGAGTGCTTGTTCTCTTACCGTTTATGTCGCTCATTACCTCGCAAGCCATCGATGTTATTGCGTGCAGATTGAAAAACAAACGGGTATTCCTTTATCTAATTATTGCCTTATGTATATTCGTACAACTTTTTCAGTCCTACCTTTGGATTCACATGCGTTTGGAAAAAAGTCCGCAGCAGCTTTCTTCCTCATGGGCTAAAAATCACCTACCAAAAGGAACAGTAATTGGTATTGAAAATATCCCAATTTACCAATTTTTGCCAGACACTATGCTTAAAGAATATTACGAAAAAGAGCGAAATAAAAACGCCCAAACACGTTTTGCGTATACTGTTGTTACGGAAGCGACAGGAGCCTTGCCAGGGTATGTTGTGATTTCTGACGCGAAACTTTTTAGCAAATACTTTCCTAAATCTTCAAAGAAACGATTAGTAAATCGCTTGCAAAAAAACGGGTACAAAGAAGTAGCAGTATTTTCACCAAGCTTCATGTTTTATCACTTTATAGGAAACGATATTGACTATCATTACGCAGGCCTCCTTGCAGCTCCATACACCCTTTCTGTGTATAAGAAATAAGCTTACAATCTAAGCGAAAGAGTATTATAATAGGAAGCTGTATGGGCTATTCGAAACAGGCATTCAAAGGAGTGTCGTGGTTGACCGCTCTTCGGGTTTCTACGAGGGGACTCACCGTTATAAAAACATCCATACTCGCCAGGATTTTAACCCCAGGGCAATTTGGCGTGTTTGGCGTCGCAACGCTGCTTTTGGCGCTTTTAGAGATTTTTACCGAAACAGGAATAAATGTTTTTTTAGTGCAACAGAAGGAAGAACTTGGGGAATACGTCAACGAAGCATGGGTAGTTTCTATTCTCCGAGGTTTTTTTCTTTCCCTCCTCCTTTTTTTATTAGCGCCTTTTATTGCGGTGTTTTTTAAATCTCCGGATTCACTTCAAATTATTCAGCTGATGAGTATCGTACCTTTTGCAAGAGGTTTTATTAACCCGTCCATTGTCAGGTTGCAAAAAGATCTTACATTTGACAAGGAGTTTTGGTTCCGACTCTCCATTTTTGTGGCTGATAGTTTTGTTTCCGTCGCGATCTCCTTCATAAAGCATGATATTTCTGGTTTGGTATGGGGAATGTTTGCTGGGGTGCTACTCGAGGTACTCTTATCGTTTTACCTTATCCGTCCACGACCAAAGCTTGCACTTAATTTCGAAAAAGTAAAAAAAATAATCCATAGAGGGAAATGGGTTACTGCATATGGAATCTGTAATTACTTTGGAGAAAATGGCGATAATATTGTTGTAGGAAGACTTTTGGGGACAGCTCCGCTTGGCATTTACCAAGTTGCCTATAAATTTTCCACACTGCCGATTAGCGAAATTACTGATGTTTCAAATCGTGTTGCTTTTCCTGTGTATACAAAAATAGCCGATGATAAAAGGCGACTAGCAAAGGCGTTTATTAGAACAACAGTTTTTATATCGATGGGAAGTATTATACTGGGTGCTATTATTTACTTTTTTGCAACACCGATTATTCTTCTCTTTCTTGGGAATGCCTGGCAAAGCGCAATTCCAGTTGTAAAAGTATTAGCGCTTTACGGTGTACTTAGGGCAATTTCTGGTTCTGCGTCGTCTCTTTTTTTAGCAGTACAAAAACAAGAATATGTTGCAACAATGATTTTCGTTCGGTTTTTGGGGCTTGCTATTACTATTGTACCGTTCACTACTTCTTTTGGACTTATCGGCGCTGGATATTCTGCCCTTATTTCTGTAATGGTCGAAATTCCTGTTATTTTATTTTTTGTATTTCGAATATTCGGATCTAAAAACTATGAAGAGCGTTGATCAGGCTATCTACACGAAAAACTATTACTTACATACGTGTTTAGGATCGGAAGAGTTTAAAAAGTTTCACGGCGAGAAAATTCATCCAGAAGTCAAGAGCCTGCTAACAATGATTTCTATTAAAAAAGGAATGAAAATTTTAGATTTAGGGTGTGGGAGAGGAGACGTTGCATTTTTCTTACAAAAAAAAGGTGCCATTGTTACTGGGATAGATTACGCCACAGCTGCAGTTCAAATTGCAAAAAACACGCTTGGGGAAAAAGATAAAGCAGTGCAAAGAAATATATCGTTTTACATAATGGATGCCAAAAAATTGAAATTTGAAAATAATATATTCGACGCAGTACTCGCTCTCGATGTATTTGAACATTTATACAAAGAGGAGTTAGAAACAGCACTTTCCGAGATATATCGAGTTTTAAAAAAACAGGGAATATTACTTGTTCATACAGAGGTAAATAAATTATATCTTGATGTTATGCATAAAATGTATGTTTACCCGGTGAGTACCCTATTACTTTTTTTCAATAAATTAATAACAAGAAAGGAATACCCGGGATTAAGCAACGATCCTCGCAGTGATGTTCACAAAGCTCAACATGTTAATGAGCCAACATTTTTTTATTTAAAACGACTTTTTAAAAGACATTTTTTTGCAGGAAAAATTATTTCTAAGATTGGGTTAGCAAAGCCAATTCTTTCCTGGAAAGATAGAATATATAACGCCATTGTATTGTGGTATCCTCTATCAAAGTTAGCTCCTTTTCATTATTTTTTTGCAACTGACTATATTTGTATTATGAAAAAAAAGGTATGACAAAAAGAATACTCATTACCGGTGGTGCGGGATTTATTGGAACAAATGCAGCTTTGTATTTCCTAAAAAAAGGGTGGTATGTAGATATCCTAGACAACTTTTCTAGACACGGGAGCAAGCAAAATGCAAGAATGCTTGAGAAACAGTATAAAAATCGTCTCGCAGTGCGTACTTTGGATATCCGTTTTGATTTTTCATCACTAGTGCAAGCAGTCAAAAGAAAAGATGTCATCTTACACTTAGGAGGACAAGTAGCCGTGACCAAATCAGTCGAAAATCCTCGAGATGATTTTGAACATAACGCATTGGGTACATTAAACATGTTAGAAGCAGCAAGGTTATCCGACGATAAACCAATTTTTATCTATAGCTCAAGTAACAAAGTCTACGGCGATTTAAATAAGAGAAAGATCCTCGAGAAAAAAACTCGATATGCATTTGCCGATTTACCTTATGGTGTATCAGAAGAAATGAATCTTGATTTTCATTCGCCATACGGGTGTAGTAAAGGAGCGGGAGATCAATATGTGCGGGATTACTGCAGAATATATAATCTACCAACGGTTGTATTTAGACAATCATGTATTTATGGTCAGTATCAATACGGCAGAGAAGATCAAGGGTGGCTCGCATGGTTTATGATCGCAGTTTCTCAAGGAAAACCAACTAACATATTTGGAAAAGGAAAACAAGTTCGAGATATTCTACACGTTGATGATCTAATTTCTGCGTACGACTTAGCAATAGGAAATATTAAGAAGACAAAAGGGGAAATTTATAATATTGGAGGAGGGAATAAAAACACAATTTCTGTTTGGATGGAGTTTAAACCACAGTTAGAAAGATTGTTTCATAAGCAGATTTCTGCGACTTTTTATCCTGCGAGGCCAGGAGACCAAAAAATATACGTTTCCGATATTCGAAAGAGCAAAGACGATTTTAATTGGGAACCCATGATTTCTGTTAATCATGGATTAAAACTGCTCCACGAGTGGGTAAAATCAAATGATAAAAACTTTCTATGAACATTGCATTATTCCATGAAGTTTTACCTGGGGGAGCAAGACGAGGAGCAAATGAATTTGCAAAAGCACTTCGACAGAAAGGGCATCTGGTTGATTTATTTTTGGTCGACAAAACGCAAAACGAAAACGAGAAGTCATATTACGATCATGTATTTTTCTACTCTTTTATTCCCAAAGTTTGGACTGGTAAAGACTGGAGAGCAAAGCTGTACAAAGACACGATAGAACTTTTTCGTTTATATCGCCTACATAAGAGAATAGCACAGGAAATAAACAATCAAAAATATGATTTTGCGTTTATCCATCCTTCACAATTTACACAAGCGCCTTTTGTACTTCGATTTGTCAAAAATCCAAAATTATATTATTGCCAGGAGCCGCTTCGGATGCTTTACGAACCCCTTTTCGAGATCCCAAAAAATCTTGACACGATTCGTAACATCTATGAAATGCTCACACGGTTTATAAAAAAAACTATAGATAAGCACAATGTTTCTTGTGCAAGCGTCATTTTAGCCAACTCTACGTTTACACAAGAAAACATTTACGCAGCGTATAAAAGAAAAAGTACCGTGGTTCATATGGGCGTTGATAAGAATCGTTTTAAGAAACTTTCTCTTAAGAAAGATATAGATGTATTGTTTATTGGTTCAAAAGATCCTGTTGATGGATATGAACTATTTAAGCAAGCGATTTCTTTTATGAAAAAAAAACCTGTAATAAAATATCTGCTTCGGGGAAGTGGGGAATGGGTTTCTGATGACAAAAAGCTTAATGAGTACTACTGCCGTGCAAAGATTGTTATTTGCTTTGGATATAAAGAACCCTTCGGTTTAACACCATTGGAAACAATGGCAGCAGGAAGTATTCCGTTTTGCTTAAACGAAGGAGGGTACAAAGATTCAGTGAGAAATAGAGAGACGGGCTTGCTTGTTAGCAGAAATCCTAATAAAATTGCTGAAGCGATGGAATGGATTCTTTCACTTCCTAAAGAGCAGCAGAGAATACAAGATAACCTCAAAAAAGAAATAGAAAATAATTGGACATGGGAAAAAAGTGCAAAAACCCTTGTTTCTATTTATGAAAAATGGAAGAAAAATAACAGTTAGTATTATTATTGTTCACTACCAGGCTACAAAAGAAATTTCTGATTGTCTGCGATCTTTAAAAGATGCAAAAATAAGCTTAGTGTACGAAATAATAGTTGTCGATAACAATACAAACGATAATGAAAAAGAATTTAAAAAAGTCTTGTCAAATATTATTTACATAAAAACTCACAAAAACATTGGTTTTGGCGCTGCGAATAATAGGGGAGTAGAACAAGCAAAAGGGGAGTATCTTTTTTTCTTAAATCCAGATACTTTTGTTTTCAAAGGTGCGATAGACGAACTGATCGCTTTTTACGAAAAAAAGGAAAAAATAGGTATTGTTGCCCCCCTTCTTTTAGATAGTAATAACAAACCGTATGCATTGCAAGGTACACAAGCACTTACTCCTCTTCGTGGAATCTTTGGATTGTCTTTTATCAACAAGTTTATTCCAAGAAACAAAATCTCTAAAGAATATTGGCAGATAGGATGGGATAAAACAAAAGAAAAAGAAGTGGCAGTTGTTCCTGGCACAGCATTTGTTATAAAAAAAGAAATCTTCGAAAAAGTTGGTGGATTCGACGAAAAAATATTTCTCTTTTTTGAAGAAGCAGATATTTGCAAAAGAGTACAAGAGCTTGGACTTTCTTGTTACATTATTCCGAAAGCTAAAGTCTATCATGCGTGGGGTGTAAGCACAAAAAAAGAAAAAAATATCGATAGTATTTTTTCGAAAAGTAGATTTTTCTATTTTAGAAAACACTACGGATTACTGTCTGCAATTATCGTTTGGTATATAACATCATTAAACAAAGAGACATTTTTTTTATTGCTGACTTTTGCTTTCGGACTGTGGATGCGGTTTTATAAACTTTCGGAGTTGATGAATTTTATTGGGGATCAAGGGTGGTTTTATCTCTCCGCAAGAGATATTTTTTTAACACACACAATTCCCCTTGTTGGTATCCCCTCTTCGGTAACATGGTTACATCAAGGGCCGTTAACAACATACATTATTGCCTTGTGTCTTTTTATTGGTCGTTTTAATCCTGTTGCTCCAGGGTATTTTTTTGCATTTGCCGATACTCTCACGATTTTTTTTGTTTATCTTCTTGGTAAAAATATTTTTAACAAAACAACAGGATTACTTGCAAGTGTCGCCTATGTGTCTTCTCCCGTAGTGCTTATTAATGCACGTATGCCCTATCACACATCGCTTATCCCCCTTTTTACCTCGATATTTTTTCTGTTGCTTATAAAAATTGTAAACGGCAAACGACGTTTGATCTTTCTTGCTTTCTTATTTTTAGGTCTGTTACTACAGTTAGAACTTTCGAACGCAATTGTCGGCTTTATTCTTTTTATCTCATGGTTTTTGTATAAGCCTCGTTTTTCAAAAAAAGAAATATATTTAGGAATTTTTGGTTTTCTTTTAGGAGTATTACCATTTTTACTTTACGATGTAACTCACGGATTTGTACAAACCATTGGTTTTCCTCTTTGGATCGCTAACAGGATTCGTCTTTTTTTGGGTCTCTCAGGTCCAAGTGGTCATGCCACGACACCCCATGTTACACAAGCATTTAAAATCATATGGATGCAGCTAAACGGGTTTGTTTTTCCTGCATCTGTGATTGTTTTTCTTCTAGTAACTGTTTCGACTGCGGGGGTATTTTTTTCTGCAGTACGATTTTCTTCCCAAAGGGCTGAAAAAAAATTAACACATCTTTTGCTCTTATGGACTTTTGTTCCACTTCTTGGATACATGGTTCACACCACTCCGGGAACTGCGTACTTCCCGTTTCTCTATCCTGTTTTTTCGCTTATACTTGGATTCAGCTTTTATCAGTTGTTGCTTCGAAATCGCTTATTCATTGTGTTTGTTATTTTTTTCTTTCTATTTAATTCATACTTTACGATAAAAAATGATTACTTTTTAACTACACGCAAAGGTACACATCCACTTCCTCCTACTCTGTATAGTTTTGGTTCTAGCATTGACCTATTAAAAGAAGCAACCAATGTAATTGTAAGCGATGCAAACGGAAATCCTTTTGTGTTAAAAGGCGGAGGGTATCTTTCAAAACAAGGCGTCGAAAATTACATGTATTTGGCATGGTGGCAAGGGGGAAAAATCAATCCACAAGCCAAAACTGTGTATGTTATGTACCAAAACAAAAAGGAAGTGCCACAGCAGAGAAAACCATTTTTTTCGAACGAATCAGTTTCGATTATTAAAATACTATGATCCTTTGCTCATGTACTTTTTGATAAAAACAAAAAGAAAACCTATAATAGTAGAGAACCTTGGGTAAAATGAAATATTTTACTTTCCATAGTAAGACAAGTGTATTTTTTTTACTCTTGTTTTTGTTTCTCGTTTTTATATCGACAAGAGGAATTGTTTATTCGGACGAAGGATATATTCTAAACTCTGCAAGTCGACTTTTAGATGGGCAGCTTCCATATAAAGATTTTCATTTTGTCTACACCCCACTCTCTATTTATCTTACTGCTTTTGCGTTTTGTTTATTTGGGCAAAGTCTACTTGTCGAACGACTGCTGGCAGTTTTTATTGGTTTTACCTCGTGTATTTTTGTTTTTCTCCTTTTGGTAAAACTTACAAAAAGACACCTGCTTAGTATGCTAGGAACCCTATTTTTTTGTTCATGGACATTTTTTCATATAAATTTTGTCTGGCCAGTAACTCTGTCGATATTAACTGGATTAGCAACTCTTTTTATATTTGTTCACGCTGCCGAAAAGAAAAAAGGTTCTTGGTTTATAACGGCTGGTATCTTGACCGCATTAACCGTCTTAGCAAAGCAGAATTTCGGAGTTGTTTTGCTTTTTAATGTTGCTTTTGCGTTTGATCTTAACAAAGGCAAACGCAAAAGCAAGTTCGTTCTCTTTTATGCATTGGGATTATTTACCTGTATGGGTCTTTATTGTATCTATCTTTTGGCCACGCACTCATTTATTTCGTTTATAGACGATTTTTACATGCAAACGGTAATAAGAATAATTATAAAAAATGACGTGGGTACTCCTTTTATTCAAGCAAATAGTTTTGTAAGTATGATAGGAAAAGCATTGGTATATCTTTTGCCGTTCGCGATTGGAGTTTTTTCACTTTTTTATACGTTAAAAAACAAAAGACAGAGAAAATATTTTTTTATTTCTACCTTTGTGATTCTTTACTATATTTCTGGTATCCGACCAACAACAGATTATGTACATTTGTCGCCACTTTTAGGATTATCTGCCATACCCTTGATTCAGATGATTACATTAGTAAAAAAGAAAAAAATTGCGCTTTGTTTAATCCTGTTGACCATTGTTCTTGTTTTTGCTGGTTTGTATACTGCATTATTTAAAGGGTATTATAGGTGGTATGCGCCGCTTTTTGAGCAAACCCTGTTTGTTAACGACAAAAAAGTAGCAATATGGCTTGGGAAAAAAGATTACGAAACAGTACAGAAACTTCGATCTTTTATCCAATCGAAAACAAGAGAGAATGATTATATCTATGTGAACGAATATTTTCCCATGGTTTACTTTGTAACCCAAAGAAAAAATCCTACTCCCCACGATGTTATTTCTGCAAGCCCTTTTTACAAAAACGATCGACCTGCTATTATTAAAGATATAGAGGAAAAACGTGTTACAATAGTTGTTACGCCCAAGGTTTGGCAGCAATCAAATTTGTCGAGTTATGTTGCTCAAAATTTTATACAACAAAAAACCATAGGAGATTTTATTGTATGGGAAAAGAAACAATAAGCGCAGTTGTCCTAACAAAAAACGAAGAAAAAAATATCGCAAAGTGTATAGAATCTCTTGTTTTTTGCAGCGAGATAATTGTTATCGACGATAATTCAACAGATAAAACCGTTGAGATAGCAAAAAAACTTGGCGCAAAAATGTATAGAAATTCTTTAGAGAACAATTTTGCTTATCAAAGAAACTTCGGGTTATCAAAAGCAGCAAGTGAATGGACGTTTTTTGTAGATGCAGATGAGCAAATTTCTCAAAAATTGCAAGAAGAAATACAAGAAAAAATTGCCAGCACTTCCTCGAATGGATTTTATTTTAAGCGAGTAGATACAATGTGGAATAGAAAGTTTCATCATGGAGAGGTTGGGGACGTGAGGCTTCTTCGACTGGGCAGAAAAGGGAAGGGGAAATGGATTGGGAAAGTGCACGAAGCGTGGGCAGTGAGAGGAAAAACAGAAACACTCAGAAATCCCATTATTCATTTTCCTCATCAGACACTTAGCGAGTTTCTTTCGGAAATAAATTTTTATACAGATATCAGGTCAAAAGAACTCTACGATTTACAAGTACAATCTTCGTTTTTTTCCGTGTTGTTCCATCCAGGAGGAAAGTTTTTACACAACTATTTTTTTAGATTAGGAATTCTTGATGGAATGCCCGGGTTAGTTTTTGCAATTTGCATGAGTTTTCATTCGTTTCTTGTTAGAGGAAAACTTTGGTTGTTATGGCAAAAAAACAAGTAAACAAGATCTTCGTTACGTCTTTTGTCCTTTACAGCATCGTTATACTTTTTTTGTACCTGGAACATTTGTTTTGTAAAGGAGGAGTGTGTTTGCGATAGCTGCATTGATTGGTTTATATTCGTATCTTATTTTTCTACTGGGAATATTCCATCTTTTGTACAAGCCACAACTTGTTTTATTTAGTGTGTTTTTTCTCTGCTGTGCGGTTGCAATACATGTTTCGAAAGTAAAAAGACAGAAAAAGGACTTTAATAAAATATTGAGTTTCCCTTTTGTTCTTTTTGTTCTTTTTTTGCTTCTTATACAAATGTCTGTAAATCTTATTGGGGTACTTGGTCCAGAACTTGGGTTTGACGCGCTTTGGTATCACCTAACACTCCCAAAGTTGTATCTTTTGCATCACAAGATCTATTTTATTCCTGGTGGGCTTTTATATTACAGTGTAATGCCAAAGCTTACCGAAATGCTGTATGTTGCAGCTCTTTTGTTCTCTAACGAAATAGGGGCAAAACTTATTCATTTCTTTTTTGGAGTCTTAACTTCGATTGCGATATATAGTTTTTCGAAAAAGTACACTTCTCAAAAATACGCATTCTTAGCAAGTCTTCTTTTCTATAGCAATTTGGTTGTTGCTTGGGAATCAATAACTGCGTATATCGATTTAGCTAGAACTTTTTTCGAGACACTAGCCTTATACGGATTTGTACGGTTTGTTGAGTTTAAAAAGAGGAAATGGCTGTTTCTATCTGCGGCTATGGTAGGATTTGCAATTTCTGTAAAAATCCTTGCATTTGGTTCACTTTTCATATTCACGATACTACTGTTTATGTACAAAAAAGAAAAACTATACAAATCTACAATTACCAGTGTGCTCGTATATTGGCTCATTAGCAATTTGGTCGTTGCTCCGTGGCTGCTATTTTCGTTTGTTTCTACCGGTAATCCATTCTATCCGTTTTTTACGAATGTCTATAAAGCAAATCTTGATATTCACCTCCTTAATCCTTTGCAATTTATTTTAGATGTGGGAGAGCTTTTTTTACGGTCTGCGGATCCAATTTCACCCTTCTATGCAATAATTCTTCCGTTGCTCATCGTTTTTTACAAAAAATTTGATCGGGCGACAAAGATTATTACTATTTATTCGTTTTTGGCAATTGTTGTGTGGTATTTTACTCCCCGAACTGGCGGTGGAAGATTTATGCTTCCGTATCTTCCCGCGTTTTCGATTTTGTCTGCTATTGCAATCAAAAACGCAGAGCACGTAAAAGTGCTTCATAAATTTCTTATGATTCTTGTTATCTTCATTGCCTTTATTTCCATCGGATATCGCTTTATTGCGAATGCAAAATACTTACCTGTAATCTTTGGAAAAGAGACAAAAGAGCATTTTTTAGCAAATCATCTTAGTTTCTCGTATGGGGATTTTTATGATACTGACGGATTTTTCAAAAAGAAAATCATGAGTAACGATAACGTATTGCTCTACGGATTTCATAATTTGTATTATGTTAATTTTCCTTTCATTGATTCTTCCTGGGTTAAAAAAGGTGATTCGTTTAGCTATATCGCAACGCAGAACACAAATCTTCCAAAGCGGTTTGACTCATTTAAAAAAATATATGACAATAGCAAAACAAAGGTTTCAGTTTACTCGGATAATAGAAAAATATGGCGTTATTAAGAATCTTGTTTTTTATTCTTATTGTGTTGTTTCCTCTTGGAGAGATAACTCGTTTTCAACTGCAAAACGGGGTCGCGATTCGTTTAAACGATGTTCTTGTTTGCATAGTAGTACTACTGTGGTTGTTGCGAAGAATCCATAAAAGAAATGTTCATTTAATTTTTAATGACCGCATTATTCAACTACTCATAATTTTTTATGCAACGGGTTTATTTTCTCTTCTTCTTAGTATTTCACATCTGACGATTACAAACTTTTTTGTTTCGTTTTTATTTCTTCTTCGCTTCGTAAGTTACACAATGCTTTACGCAGTTGCACGAGAGTTTTCGGAACAAGACAAAAAGAAGATTTTTTTCTTATTATTGTTTTCTGGGGTGATATTTCTACTAGTTGGTTTTTTACAATTACAATTTTACTCTGATTTAGCAAATCTTTCGTACCTAGAATGGGACAATCATGTCTATCGCCTGTTTTCTTCGTTTTTTGATCCGAATTTTGCAGGAGCGTTTTTGGTCTTGTTACTTATTGTATTTTCAGCAGTTGCCGTGCGTTTTCTAGAAGAAAGAAAGAAATGGCAATTTTGTATATCTCTTTTTTTTGTTTTGATTACGCTTTCGGGTATGTATCTTACGTATTCAAGAAGCGCAATTCTTGCGATGCTTGCTGGTATGAGCACACTCCTAATCCTTAAAGGAAAAAATAAAATTATCTTATTACTTTTTGCAAGTCTTGTTATTGCGTTTTTGGTGTTTTCCAAAAATTTCTATATAGTTAATATGAACCTGCTTCGCGTTGCTTCTTCTGAAGCAAGAATCGATTCTGCTCAAACTGCAATTTCTATTATTAAGCAAAATATTGCCTTTGGCGTTGGGTTTAATGCGTACAAATATGCCCAAGTCAGATATGGATTTCGAAAGGGAACAGATGTATTAAAAAGTCATGCGGATGCGGGGACAGATAATAGTTTTCTTTTTGTGCTTGCAACAACTGGTATTTTAGGTTTTATTATCTATGTCGGGGTGCTTATTACCATACTAAAACGCGCGGTGCAAGTTTTACGATTTCCAAAGACGTCTGCCTTTCAAAAGACAATCGCCATTGTTATTATTTCCTCATTGGTCGGACTTATTGTCAATGCCCAATTTATTAATAGTTTATTTTATCCTTTTATTCTAGAGTGGGTATTTATTTTGCTTGGGCTTATGTTGCCGTTTTCAAAACTTAGGGAGAGTAAGTAACTTTTCGGGTAACTTCGGTTTTATTTCCTGCGTCGTCTGTTGCGACAATTTTTATTTGATTGTCCCCGTTTTTTAAATGGAGAGTATAAGAAAAATTTCCTGATTCATCAACGATTGCCCAAAAATCATTAACAGTAACTTTTACTCCTTGGTCGGTTTTCCCGCTTGCTTTTATGTCGTTTTGGTCTTTGGAAAATGTTTGACCATCTGTTGGTGCGTCAACGCTTAAAGCAGGTGCGTCTGTTTTATAAGAAATTGTTTGCAACGGGGAAAAATCACTTTCGTTTTTACTTTCGTCTATTGCTTTTGCTTTAAACACGTTATCTCCTTTTGAAAGTCTTACATCGCTAAAAGAGAATGAACCGTCGTCTTTGGAAGCAGTATCGGAGATGAGTTCATCGTTTCGATACAGTTTTATGGTTAGTTTTGGCAATGCGTTTCCTTTTAAAGAGACAGAAGCGCTGTTTGTTGCAGAAAACGTTGGGTCAAAATTTGGCGCTGCAAGAAACCCTTTCGTTTTATTTTTACTTATCTCAGAAGAAGACCCCCTAATATTTGCGACAAACAGACTCATATTAAAAAGGAGTGGAATGCCAAATTTTACTAAAAACCCAAGCAAAATAATAATGCCAACAATGCTAATAAGAAACGTTTTTTCGTTTCTTTTGACTGCTTTTCTCGATAGTCTTGAACGGTCATTCATATGTTTGGAGCCGATGGCGAGAATCGAACTCGCGACCCCAGCTTTACGAAAGCTGTGCTCTACCAGCTGAGCTACATCGGCAGTCTAGCTCATATTTTATCTAATCAGAAGAGGAAGAGCAAGATTTAAGAGTTTATTCAAGGTTCATCTTCTTTGCCCAAGAAGAGGGATCTTCAAACCAGAGATCGACTTTTGCTTTCTCGTCCCCTTTAAGAACCCCTGTTTTTACAGCCTGCTCAACTATAGTTTTTCCATCTGTTAGAGTAAAGAGAGTAATGTTATGTTTTTTGAGGAGTTCATTTGATTCTTTAGTGTTATAGGTTGTTGTGGCAACGCAAAACGATACATTTCCTTCCATTCCTCTAACTGTTTCGGCATTATTCACAACGCTTGTTGCAGTTGAAACATGATCTTCAACTACGACAGCATTTGATCCTTTTTTAAAATAGCCTTCTAATTTATTTCCCTTTCCATATGATTTTGTTGTTGGCCGAACATACACCATGGGCAGATTTAAAATTCCTGCGACCCACGAAGCTTGAGGAATCGCAGCGCTTGCAGTGCCCGAGATATAATCAACGTTTGAAAGCCCAATTTTTTCTTTAATAATTTCGATATAATAATCAACAATTATTCTTCGCTGTTTTGGATGTGACATAACAATTCTATTATCGAGATAAATAGGACTTTTTATTCCAGTAGTATAGACAAATGGAGGATTAAAGCGAAAAGAAACTGCATTAATCTCAAGAAGTATATGGGCAGTTTTGATAGCGATATCGTGATTTGCAAGCATAGGTTACATTCTAAACGAATTAATTGTGTCTTTCAATTCTTGTGCCATTTTTCGTGCGGCGTCTGCAAAATCTTGCCCATTTGATGAATAAAGAACACTTCTTGAGCTGTGAATCATAAGTCCGCTTTTATCTGTTCTTAAACCATTTTTTAGGGTCTTTTGTAAATCTCCTCCTTGCGTTCCAACGCCAGGTACAAGAAAAAACATATCAGGTGCCATCTCGCGAATTTTTTTCAGATCTTCTGGATGTGTTGCGCCTACAACCATCATGCAATTTCCATTCGTTTTATCCCACTCAACAATTTTTCTTGCAACATGTTCATAAACAGATCCTTCTTGAGTTTTTAACAGTTGAAAATCTGAGGAGCCCGGATTGGAGGTGAGACAAAGAATAATAGTCCCTTTTTCCTTGTATTCCAAAAACGGTTCAATTGCATCAGATCCTAGGTATGGGTTTACGGTTACGGCATCAGCATTTAGTGCATCAAAAGCTGTTTTTGCATACGCTTTGGCAGTATTTCCAATATCTGAAAATTTTCCATCGAGAACAATAGGAGTGTCTGGATGCTTTTTCTGAATATACTCAATGGTTTTTTTCAGTTGGGTCAATCCTTCGATTCCTTGCGCTTCGTAGAACGCAATATTTGGTTTAAACGCACAGACAAGATCAGAGGTCGCGTCGATAATTGCTTTATTAAAAGCAAAGAGAGGATCTTGTTCATTTTTTACGACTTGCGGTAGTTTTTCGAATTCTGGGTCTAATCCTATGCAAAGGAGCGAGTTGTTTTTTTGAATCGCTGCCTCGAGTTTTTGTGTAAAGTTCATATGCTTAATCGAGGGTTTTTAATTTTCCTCGGAAATCTTCGATATTTTTGTATCCTTTTTTACCCATGTATTCGGAAAGTTCGTTTTGTATTCTTGCAAAAACTTTTGGTCCTTCCTGCATGTATGCAGTACCAATTTGTACTGCACTTGCTCCAGCAAGAATAAATTCAAATGCATCAGTACCACTAAAAACACCACCTACGCCAATTATTTTAATTTTGTCATCAAGCAATTCATAAAATTTTCGAACATTTGCAAGAGCGGTGTATTTAATACTTGCTCCACCAATTCCACCAAATCCTCCCTTTGGTTTAATTACTGGTTTTTCTGTTTCTGGATTTATTACCAGCCCATTTCCAATAGAATTGACACAGGTTATAAAATCAATTGGATATTTCTTTAATACTTTTGCCATTGATTCGAAGTGAACAAAATCGAAATATGGAGGAAGCTTTACTCCCAATGTTTTTTTACAAATTTTTGTTACTGCGTCCAAAAGACGATCCATTTCTTCATAATCATATCCCACAATCGGTTTTCCTATAGTATTTGGCGAGCCAGGATTAAACTCGATAATATCAGCAGAGGATTCATTGAAAGCCTTAAGCATAGTTACATTATCTTCGAGAGTCATTCCACAAATACTTGCGATAATCGGTTTGTTGTATTTCTTTTTTAGCACTTTGGTAAATTTGACGTATTCTTTGTATCCAAGATTTGGCAGTCCCATGGAATTGATAGATGATTGATTTGGAAGATCTGCGTACCGTGGTTCTGGATTTCCGATTCTTGGTTCTAGTGTACATGATTTCATGGTAATCGCCGATGAAGAAGATTTTGCAATTTTTTCTAAAAGGGGGAGAGTTTCGTCTTTTGGTCCAGAAGTATTAAAAACACAGGTGTCAAATGCAATTCCACCTATTTTTGTACTAATATCGGTTTTCATACGTCCTACTGTACAGGATTTCTGCTGTGCCGTCTTCTGTTGGCCACCTTAAGTTCAAGTAGGGATTTCTGCAGTTCTCCTCTGGCAATTGCCAAGTCTTGTTCAGAAATGCCTTCTTGGCGTTTTTTAAGCATTTCCTCTGCCCGTTTTTGCGCCGCAACAGCTTTTTCTACTTCTATATGCTCAGACCTCACCGCATAGTCTGCTAAAACAGAAACAGTATTGTTTTGAACTTCTAAAAACCCGCCAGTAACTGCAAGATAATTTTCTTTTCCTTGTGTTTTTACAATCATTTCTCCTGGAACTAAGGTTGTTAAAAGATTTATGTGATGGGGCAAAATTGCAATTTGACCATTTGTTGTGTTAACAATTACTTCATCGATTTCTTCTTTTAGCACAATTTTTTCTGGGGTAATAATTTCTAGCTGCATAGGAGTTATTTTTTGTTTTTGGCTACTTCTGAAATATCTCCAACCATATAAAAC
>OBEQ011398212.1_pt1 | contig 30995 bp, 30 predicted proteins | sample 1670901 | NCBI WGS metagenome assembly OBEQ01 (sample SAMEA104232315, study PRJEB22302) | groundwater metagenome | biome: forest; feature: aquifer; material: groundwater | place: USA | collected 2011-08-07 | depth 5.4 m | reverse complement strand
GCGCATTCTGCGTTCATGGCTCGCGTATCGTCCAGAGTTTACGGGTGGCGCGTCCGTCGCCTTCGGCGATGTAGACGGGGATGATCGGCGCGAAATCGTCACAGGGCCGGGCCGTGGCGGCGGGCCGCATGTGCGCGTGTTTCGTACGGATGGTCAGCTTTGGGCTGGAGGGTTTTTTGCTTTCGATACATTGGAACAGGGTGGTGTGCGCGTGGCGATCGGCGATGTGGATGGAGATGGCCGTGCGGAAATCATCGTGGGCTCAGGTCCAGGATCGGTACCGCGCGTTCGGGTGTATGATAGAGAATATCGCCTCCGCAGTGAGATGGTTCTTGGATCTGTTCCTTCACCGATCGGGGTCGAACCCGTCGTGACGGATCTTGATGGCGATGGCAAAGCCGAGATTTTGATTCCGAGTTCTCCATTCTAATCCCACCCGCATGTCTTCTTCTCGTTCTCATGGCACCGGTCTCGCGTTGCATGGCACGACCGTGGCTCTCACTTCGGCGCGCGCGTTAACCTCGCATCTGCGTCGTCGCTATCACCTGCGCTATCACGGCCGCTATCGTTTTGCGCGACTGGTTTTTGGTTTTGATCTTTTGGTGACGGGGATTCTGATCGGACTTTTCCTCTTGAGCCTCGCCCTCTTTTTGGTGAAACCTTCAGTGCCTTCCACGTTAAATCTCTCTTTTTTTGCTCCGCCTCTTCGTTCCGCTACCCCGCTCGCGTTTGAGGCTCGCGTCATCGCACGCGATGGTCAGGCGCACGCGCCGGTGCAGCTCGCGTGGAATTTACCTCCGGGCACGGAGATCCTGTCCGCGACGCCGCCCTTGGATGACACGGGCACGGTTGAACTTCAAGCTCTTCACACGGGAGAAACGCGCATCGCCCGTTTGGCGCTTCGTTTATTTGTCCCGCCAGGAAGCGTGCGCATCGGGTTTCGTTTGCAAAGCGCATCAGAACAGACGGCCGGTTCGGAGATTCGTCCGGTCGTGGGTTCGGGATTACGATTCGAACCCATGCTTCGTCCTACCCAAAGTGTCGAGCCCGTTATTCCCTTTGTCCTCGCGAACGAGACGTCTCTTCCGATCGAATCCGTACGCCTCACGGCCGAGGGAGCGATGCTCGAGGGATCACCCATGCTGGCGTTTGATCGTCTCGAACCGTTTACGACACAAATTATTCTTGCGCGCGGCAACTTTGAAATACCGATGGTTTTACGCGCTGCGGCGCACGGCGTGTCACTCACGAGTGAGACCATAACCCTTCATCCGGCCACGACGTTTGCATCAACAACGCTGATGCTCGGCCCGTCCACCATCGGCAGCGAGACCGTGGTGGATGTCACGGCTCCAACGGCCACGACGCTTCTCGTTTTCCATCCAGACCTTGTCTCGTCCACGCAGGGTCTTCGCACGTTTGATCTTCCATCCGGAAGTCAGCATCTCATCTTGCCTTTGGATCCGACGCGAGCCGTAACGGCAGATCGTTGGCTCGCCATCCCTTTTCGTCGAGAAGGGGATGGGATCATTGCCGGTCCTCTTGCAACGCAAATCATCACCACGCCGTTTGTTTTTTCAACCACTGCGCGTTATTACGCGGCGACCGGCGGACAGATCGGCGTAGGGCCGCTTCCGCCGCGCGTCGGAGAGACCACGCGATTTTGGGCGCAATGGAAACTCGAACCCACCACGCAGGATCTCTCCACCTTCGAGGCGCGCGCGACGCTTTCGTCTGGCGCGCATCTCACGGGAAAGACCGCGCTGCCAAACGGAGGCACGCTTCTCGAAGAGCGGGGATCTCTCGTGTGGCGCGCGCCTTTTTTGCCAGCCACGTCCGAGCCGATGACGGCCGCGTTTGAAATCGCGTTGACTCCGACGAAGGAGATGCGCGGCAAGGTCATCCCCTTGATCGGACCCACGCAAGCCACGGCTTTAGAAAATCGTTCGCACATTTTGTTACATTCCATTGGAGATGCTCTCGTGATTTTTAGAGAATGAGCATCGCATCTCCAAACGAATAAAACCGATAGCCGTGATCCATCGCGTGTTGATAGGCGTGGAGTATTTTTTCGCGTCCGGCAAAGGCGGAGACCAGGACGAGGAGCGTGGATTTTGGGAGATGGAAATTGGTGAGCAGTCCATCGATGGTTTGAAAATGATAACCCGGCGTGATGAAAAGATTTGTGAAATCAGAGAACGCGGTTTGCGTGCCAGCGCGCGCGGCGGATTCCAAAGCGCGCACCGTGGTGGTGCCGACCGCGATCACGCGATGGCCTTGCGCGCGCGTGGCTTGGATCGCGTGCCAGGTTGCTTCCGGCACGCAGGCCCATTCTTCGTGCATCACGTGTTCTTCAAGCCGTTCGGTTTTCATGGGACGAAAGGTGCCGAGCCCTACGTGCAAGGTGACGAACGCGCGTTTCATACCAGCTGATTCCAATCGCTGCAAAAGCTCAGGCGTGAAGTGAAAGCCTGCTGTGGGCGCGGCCACGGATCCCGTCTCTTTGGCGTAGATGGTTTGATAGGTCGACAAATCTGTCGGAATCGTTTTGACATACGGCGGGGTTGGAATTTCGCCGAGACGATCCGTGAGTGCAAACACCGCATCGGTCGAACGATCGAAATTTAGATGGATCGTCCCGTCAGATTTTTTGTCGACGATCGTCACCGTTGATCCATCTCCGAAGGTGAGGAGATCGTCTGGTCGCAATTTTTTGGCAGGTTGAGCCAGGGCGAGCCAGAGGTTTTCATCAGGTCTCAAAAGAAAGATCTCAAACGTCTGTCTATCTTTTCGGGCATGCAATCTCGCCTTGAACACCTTGCTGTCATTGAAAATAAGCAGGTCTCCCCGTTGCAACAGGTGAGGCAGATCAAACGTGTGACGATCTTCAAACGCATCGTGTTTTTGTCGCACGACCAAAAGTTTTGCCTGATCTCGAGGTTTGATTGGCGTTTGGGCGATGCGATCTTGGGGGAGATGATAGTCGAAGAGGGAGGTTTCCATGCAGCGAAGTTTCAGGACAGCATCTCTAACGCCTCGATGGCGTAGGCTTTGACATCATTCTGCAACGGCAACTGATCCAAATCCTCTTTTGTATACCAACCAATGATGCTGGCTTCATGATGATCTGGGGTCAAATCTGCCGAGTCACTGGTGGCGTAGAAGATGGCGTCAATATGTTCATGGTCTGGCCCGATCCGTTCATTTTGCATGTAGAGCGGCGGGATCAACTCGTGTAGATGTTCATTCATGGGCGCGATCATGGGTCGATGCCCCATCAGGCGGATGTTGAGCCCGGATTCTTCTTTGGCTTCACGTATCGCGGCTTCGCACAGGGATTCTTTGGCATCCACGTGTCCGCCTACCGGTAACCAGCGGCCGAGTTTCATATGAAGATGAAGCAGGGTTCTGCCTTTATGAACGATGAAAATCGCGACAGTAAAATGGCGTTCCATATCCATCGAGTTTACGCTCTTGACATCCCCTCTGACAATCTTTTATAGTGATTTAGCACTCAAGCTATGTGAGTGCTAGGTATGGAAGAACGTCTCTTAGATCTCTTACGCATCGTGGTGGAGGACTACGTCGCGACCGGAGAACCGGTCGGTTCTCAGCGTTTGGTTGATGAGTATGCTTTGGATGTCAGCCCGGCAACCGTGCGCAATTGGTTCGCGGAGTTGGAAGAAGCGGGATGTTTGTTCCAGCCTCACGTCTCCGGAGGTCGCGTGCCGACGGAGAAGGGTTTTCAAACGTACGTCACGCATTTTGTAGATTCCAAACCCGTCTCTAAGCGTGAGCAGGAGGAATTGAAGCAAGCCGCGACACGAACGCTGGAAGACGCACGGCGATTAAAACAGGTGGCGAAAGTTTTGGCAGAGCTCTCGGGTCAGGCCGTGGTCGTTGGATTCGAACGCGCAGATACTTTTTATACCGGGCTGTCTCAGCTTTTTACCCAGCCGGAGTTCAAGAATTGGGAACGCGTCGTGAATCTCACGGAAATCCTGGATCATCTTGATGAGGTGTTGAGCGCCTTGCGCACCCAGCGTTTCTCGGAACCGCATATCCTGATCGGCCGCGCCTGTCCGTTCGGACCTGTTTGTGGCAGTGTGATCATCTCCTTTGATGGCGGCATCTGCGGCGTGTTGGGTCCGGTGCGCATGGATTATCCGCGAGCGTTTTCTCTTATGCAAACCGTTTTGCCTTTATTTTCTTCATTCTATGGATGACATTCACGATCACGATCTTCCTCCGCAGGAGTCCCAACCCTGTCCGCACTGTGCCGAGTATCTTGCAGGATGGAAGCGCGCGCAGGCAGATTATCAAAACTTAAAAAAGGAAACCGAGCGTGAGCGCGGCGAGTTCACTAAATATGCGAATGAGCGTTTGCTTGCACAGCTCTTACCCGCGATCGATCAATTCGCTCTTGCTCTCCAGTTCACGCCTGATCTCTCGACGCTACCAGAGGAGCAGCGCAAACCTTGGGAGAACTGGTTGCTCGGTCTGCGCGCGGTGCAATCCCTGTGGGATCAGGCGGCTGTGGGTATCGGTCTGGAACGGATTCCGGTTACAGGCCCGTTCGATCCTATGCTCCACGAGGCGGCCGGTGAGGAAGAGCATCCAGATCAGCCTGCTGGGACCATCGTGAACGTCTTACAATCCGGATGGCGTTTGCACGGCAAAGTCTTGCGCCCCGCCCGCGTCATTCTCTCAAAATAATTTCATCACTTTTCACGATTATCTAAATATCTAAAACAAAACTATGGCAAAAATTCTTGGAATCGATTTAGGGACAACCAACTCCTGCATGGCCGTGGTCGAGGGTGGCCAGCCGAAAGTGATTGAGAATAGCGAAGGCAGCCGCACCACACCTTCGGTGGTGGCGATTTCCAAAACCGGCGAGCGATTCGTCGGCCAGATTGCGAAGCGTCAGTCCGTGGTCAATCCGGCGAACACCGTGTTTTCGGTCAAACGTTTGATCGGGCGTCGTTGGGATGATGCGGAAGTGCAACGCGATCGCGCGTGGTTGCCGTATGCGATCAAGCAGGCGGGGGAAGGCGTGCGTGTGGTGATGGGCGGAAAGGAACATTCTCCGGAAGAGATTTCCGCGATGGTCCTCCAAAAATTGAAAGCCGATGCAGAGGCGCGTCTTGGAGAAAAAATTACGGAGGCAGTCATTACGGTTCCGGCATACTTTGATGATGCGCAACGCCAGGCCACCAAAATCGCGGGAGAAATCGCAGGGCTGAACGTCCGTCGTATTATCAACGAACCGACGGCGGCGGCTCTGGCGTATGGCTTTGATCGCAAAAAGGATGAAAAAATCGTGGTCTACGATTTGGGCGGCGGCACTTTTGATGTGTCTGTGCTTGAAGTTGCTTACGATGCCGCGACAGAACAGAACACGATCGAAGTGCGCGCCACCAACGGCGACACGCATTTGGGTGGCGATGATTTTGATCAGAAGATTATTCAGTGGGTCGTCGGCGAATTCAAAAAAAAGGAGGGCGCTGACCTAAATAAGGATCCGCTCGCCCTGCAGCGCGTCAAGGATGCCGTCGAAAAGGCGAAGATCGAATTGTCGAGCGCCATGGAGACGGAAATCAACCAGCCGTTTATCTCGAGCGACGCCAACGGGCCGAAACATTTGAACGAAAAATTGACGCGCGCCAAGTTGGAGCAACTGGTGGGCGAATTGGTGGAGAAAACGCTTGAGCCTTGCAAGCGCGCTCTTGCAGACGCCAAACTTTCCACGGGCGATATTCAAGAAATTATTTTAGTCGGCGGGATGACACGCATGCCGCTCGTGATTCAGACCGTGGAGAAATTTTTTGGCAAAAAGCCGAATGCGTCGGTGAATCCGGACGAGGTGGTGGCTGTCGGCGCTGCAATCCAGGCCGGAAATTTGCAAGGGGACATCAAAGGCGAGTTGCTCTTGCTTGATGTGACGCCGCTATCGTTCGGCATCGAAACGCTTGGGAGCGTGATGACAAAGGTGATCGAACGCAACACCACCATTCCTACGTCTAAGTCGCAGATTTTTTCCACGGCCGCAGACGGTCAGACATCGGTCGAGATTCACGTGTTGCAAGGCGAACGAGAGATGACGGCAGACAATCGTTCGCTGGGACGGTTCACGCTCTCTGGCATGCCACCGGCGCCGCGCGGGGTTCCACAGATCGAAGTGAGCTTTGACATTGACGCGAATGGCATCCTGAATGTGAAAGCGAAAGACAAGGCCACGGGAAAGGAACAACAGATCACCATCACCGCGTCCACGAATTTGTCGAAGGATGAGATCGAGCGCATGCGCAAAGACGCGGAGATCCATGCTGCGGAAGACAAGAAGCGTCGCGAATCGATTGAGATCAAAAATATGGCAGAGACGATGATCTATACCACGGAAAAGATGTTGAAAGAAGCGGGGGAAAAGGCATCGGCAGAAGACAAAAAAGCCGTGGAAGAAAAATTGGAGGCGTTAAAAGCCTTGAAGGACTCCGAAGATCTCGAAGCGATCAAAAAAGCTGCGGACGAACTCGCAACATCTGCGCAAAAAGTTGGCGCGGCCTTGTATCAAACGCGACCGGAGACGGAAACGGGACCAGGTCCGGAAACAAGTCCCGAAACTGGATCAGCTTCGGAAGCAGCGGAACCGAAACAAGAATAGTTTGATGGTGGTTGGCGTCTAGGATCGTCGGGGTCCTGCCACGGAAACCACCCCATGAGTGCTCGCCGCTTTGCAGGGCAAATCGGTCTGCGCGCTCATGGGGGCCCCGTTTCCGCGTCACCCCTTTCATCCTTTTGAAGGTTTTTCTTCCCCATGTCCAAAGATTATTACGCCATTTTGGGAGTTGCGAAAAATGCTTCTGATCAGGAGATCAAGAAGGCGTATCGTCGTTTGGCGCATGAACATCATCCGGACAAAGGAGGGGATCAGCAAAAGTTCAAAGACATCAACGAGGCGTATCAAGTGCTAGGCGATGCGCAAAAGCGGGGCGCGTATGATCGGTTCGGCTCTGCGGCGTTTGAGCAGGGAGGGATGGGCGGCGGCGGTTCAGCCGGAGGTTTTGGAGGATTTGATTTTCGTGGATTCGAGGGAGCAGAAGATCTTGGAGACCTCGGCGATGTGTTGGGACAGGTGTTTGGTTTTGGTGGTGGCGGTCGCGAACGCGCGGCGCGCGGGAAAGACATTCAGGTTGAGATGGAACTCACGTTTCGTGAGGCAGCCTTTGGAGTCGAGCGTCCGCTTCGTTTGTACAAGCATGGCGTCTGTTCGCGGTGCAAAGGGGATGGCGCCGAGCCTGGCAGTAAGATCGTGAATTGTTCGACGTGTCAGGGCACAGGCCAGGTGCGGCAGGCGCAACGCACACCGTTTGGGACGATTCAGATCGCCACCTCGTGTTCTACCTGCCACGGCCGAGGAAAAAAATCTGAAAAGGAATGTCATCTCTGTCGTGGATTGGGCGTGGAACGGCGTGAAGAAAAAGTCGCGCTTCAAATTCCTCCTGGGGTCAACGATGGCGAGACGCTCAAAGTCGCAGGACAGGGAGAGGCGGCTCCGTATGGCGCGCGCGCCGGGGATTTGTACATTCGTCTTCGCGTAAAATCTGATCCGACTTTTGATCGCGAAGGATATGATGTGCTCTCCTCGGTCGAGGTTCCGTATTCCGTACTCACCTTGGGCGGAACGGTCAAGGTAGACACCTTGGACGGAGCAACGTCTCTCAAGATTTCGGAACACACGCCGCCAGGTACGGTATTCACCCTTCGTCATCAGGGGATCAAGCGCGGACATTCTGGAGCGCGAGGAGATCATCGCGTGGAAGTGACAGCTCATGTGCCGCAAAAACTCACGCGCGAGCAGAAAAAAATTCTCGAAGAGTTGCGCGCACAAGGGCTTTAAGAGTAGCCTGAGAGGCGATATGATTTTTTCTCCTCTCGCGTTCGCTGCCTTGCCGATTGTTTCCACCTTCATCGGCGGGTACACGGTCTACCGCTGGAAGCGTGATCTGCATCCTTGGTTGTCGCTTTCCGGCGGATTGCTGCTGGGGGTCGCTTTTCTCGATCTCTTGCCTGAGGCGTTGGAGCGTGGCACAGGGGCGGGCGTGGGACTGGTTTTTTTGACAGCCGCGGCTTTGATCAGCATTTTATTTTTTCATAGTATAGATCAGGTGTTTGGAGTTCATGCGCATCATGATCATCCTTCGGAGCAACCGACCGAACCGTGTGACAATGATCGCCACCGTCGTGTGCGGGCGTGGACACGCGCTGCTGGTATGATCGTACACAGTTTTTGCGATGGGCTGGCCATTGGCGGAGGGTTTGCCGTGGATGTTCAACTCGGATTGCTCGTGACCGCGGCCGTGGTGACGCATGATTTTTCCGATGGGATGAGCACGGTCACGATTTTAAAAAATGCCCTGACCGGACAGGGGAAGTTGATCCTCTTCGTTTTGGGGTTGGATGCGTTAGCGCCTTTTGTCGGCTCTCTCGTGGGAACGCAACTCGCTCCGCATGTGGGCGTGATCGCGCTCGCGCTGGCCGCCTTTGCGGGATTTTTTATTTTTCTCGCGCTTGCAGAACTTCTTCCTCAAGCCCACGCCGGCCGCCAAACGCGCCGCGCGAGTCTTTCTTTGACGTTGCTCGGCGTGTTGATCGTCGTGTTTATCCGATCGTTTGCGAACGTTTGACGCGAAAAAATTCTAAAGCCATGGGCACGATCGAAAGCGCGATGATGCCGATGACCACGAAGCCGAAATGATCTTTCACAGTTGGAATGTTTCCGAAAAAATAGCCGAGAAATAAAAACAGGCTGATCCAGGCGACTCCGCCGAGCACGTTGTAGGCGAGAAAGCGTCCGTAGTGCATGCGGCCCACGCCCGCGACAAACGGGACGAAGGTGCGCACAATGGGAACGAACCGGCCAAGCACGATCGCTTTGGCGCCGTAGCGTTCGTAGAAGGCTTGCGTGCGCGTGAGATGTTCGGGGTTGAGGCGAAACCCAAACAGCGTCGGGCGTAAAAAGATGCGCGTCGTGAGGGCGTGGCCGATCCAGTAATTGACGGTGTCGCCTACGATCGCGGCGGCGGCGAGCAGAAACCATAGCCACCCGATGTGAAAGGCGTGCTGGGCAGCCAAGGCACCGGCGGCAAACAAGAGCGAATCACCAGGGAGAAACGGGGTCACGACGAGGCCGGTCTCACAAAAGATGATCGCGGTGACAACCGCATACGCCCAAGGGCCGACCTGCTGGATCAGGTTTCCCAAAGAACGGTCGAGATGGAGCAGGATCAAAAGATAATAAGTCATGGTTGGTAGAGTAGCATTTCTTGACAGAGGGTGTCTTCCATCGTAGACATACGTGCAGAAGATGCATTTCTATGCCCCGTTTTTTCACACAGGAACAAGGAGAAGCGATTGGATTCGTGTGGGAGGTCTTGCTCTCGATCCTCGTGCCGGTCGCCGCTTTTGCGTTCGCGGGGCGCTGGCTGGATCATCGCTTCCACACACATCCTTGGTTCTTGGGTGTGAGCTTTCCTTGTGCACTGGCCGTGGCGTATGTCATCATTCGCCGCAAGGCCGAGGCCTTTCGTCGGAAAGTGTACCCAGATGACGTATGACCGTTCCTCTTGCTGCTGAAACCCTCTTTTTTCTTGGATCCTGGCCTGTGACCAACTCTTTGGTCAACGCCTTTTTGGTCTTAGGGTTGTTTGTCATCGTGGGTCTCTTCGTGCGCAGTCACGCTCAGGAACAGCCCGGCCGATTCCAGAATTTTGTGGAGCTTCTCTTAGAAAAAGTCTTGGATTTTTTCGATCAGGTCACAGGCGATCGCGCCAAGACGCGCCAGTTTTTGCCCTTGGTGGGAACCCTCTTCTTCTTTATCCTTATTTCCAATTGGCTTGGGCTTTTGCCTGGCACCGGCTCGATCGGGCTTTGGAAAATGGTCCACGGTGAGCGAGAGTTTATCCCGCTTTTGCGTCCAGCCAACAGCGATCTCAATCTCACATTAGCTTTGGCGATGCTGACCGTGATCGCCTCGCACGTGATTGGCGTCGCCTCATTCGGTTGGTGGGCGCATGTGAACAAGTTTTTTCAGATTCAGGGGGTGTGGCGCGCGTTGAAAAGCCTTCAACCAGTGAAGATTCTTGTCGCTCTGGTGGAGTTTTTAGTGGGGATCATTGAATTCTTTGGAGAATTTGCTAAACTCGCCTCGCTCTCGCTTCGGTTATTCGGCAACATCTTTGCCGGCGAGGTGCTCATGACCGTGATTGCCTCTCTCATCGCTTACTTTGCGCCATTGCCGTTCATGGCGCTCGAGATCATCGTGGGACTGGTGCAGGCTGTGGTCTTTTCCATGTTGACCCTCGTGTATCTCACGCTGATGAGCATGCCAGCGCACGTCGAAGAGCACGTCCATTAGGGTTGAAGGGGGACCGGATCTTTTTGAAAAAGATCCTGTGCCGTTTTCATCCTTAACTCTCATTCATTCTTTTCTGTCCTATGGATATCGAAGTTTCTCGTGAGGTCATGAAGGGCGCGACGATCGCACTCGGCGGTTCCATGCCGGCCCTTTCGATCGGTTGGATCGTTTCAAAAGCCATGGAAGCAATCGGACGTAACCCCGAATCTGCCTCCAAGCTCTTTGTGCCTATGTTGCTCGGCGCCGCGTTTGCCGAAGCCATCGCCATTTACGCCCTGGTTGTTGCCTTCACCTTGTAAGGTTTTGTCCTTCGTTGTTTATGACGGAAGCCGTGACACAACCCGAAGTGCTCGAGATGTTCGGGCTCAATGGCAAACTTTTTCTCGCTCAGCTCGTGAACGTGGGTGTGATTCTGTTTGTGGTTGCGCGGTGGGTCTATCGTCCATTGCTCAAAGTGATGGACGAGCGCGACCGAAAGATCAATGCCGGTTTACGTCATGCCGAAGAAGCGAAACAGTTACGCGCTCAGGCCGAATCACAAGCGCAAGCTTTGGTGCACACGGCGCATGCGGAAGCGCGTACGATTCTCGAAACCGCAAAAGCCGATGCGAGCAAGGAACGGAAACAGACATTAGAGCAAACGGCATCAGAAATCGAACGCAAGCAACAGGAAGCGCGCGAACAGTTGGCGCGTGAGCAAGCCGCGATGGTGACCGCAGCCAAGCGCGAACTCGCCGGAGTTGTGATGCTGGCGGCGGAAAAATTGGTGGGATCCGGTATCGAGGTCGAGCACGCCATTGCCGAGGCCGAGCAGCGCCTATGAAACGTGAGGCTCGTATCGCTTTTCGTTTCGCGCAGCAGGTGCTTGTGGATGTTCCAGAATTTGAGGAGCAAAATCGTACGCTTGCCGAGTTGAAGATATTTGCCGAGGTGATGCGTCAAGAAACGGATATTCGAGCCGCGCTTACGCATCCAGGCGTTCCGATCACGGATCGTGTTGGGTGGATGGAGCGGGCGTTGGTCCCGCATCTCTCTGCGGCAACCGTTGCCGTGCTGCGGAATTTGGTGCAACGAGAACAGCTTGGGCTTCTTTCGCGTGTGGTGATTTGCGCGGATCAGTTGCGTGAACAAGCGCATGTCGCGAGTGTTGTGACGGTGACAAGTGCGAAGGACATGACACGAGAGGAAGAGAAACGGATCCGAGGTCTTCTTGAACAGCGCCTCGGGATGCCAGCCGTTCTCGAGAGAAAGACCGATTCCACGATCGGTGGCGGACTTCGATTAGAAACCAACGATTGGTATTTTGACAGCACCGTTCGTGGACGCGCGGAGCGACTTACGAAAATTCTTACGGCTTAGAGTTCACTTTCATTTTTCTATGTCTGACACGCACGCACATCCAAACGCCACAGAGCTCATTCGAGCGCTGAAGCAAGAGATCGAAGCCTTTTCCGCGCAAAGCGAAGCGCTGGAGATGGGCCGTGTCCTCGAAGTGGGCGATGGCATCGCCAAAGTCGGAGGGCTGCGCCAGGCGCAGAGCATGGAGATGCTGACGTTTGAAAGCGGGGCGGTCGGGGTCGCGTTGAACTTGGAAGAGGAACACGTGGGCGTGATTTTATTAAACAATTTGGATCGCGTGACAGCCGGCGAAACCGTGCGCGGAACCGGAAAACTGTTGAGTATTCCGGTAGGCGAGGCTGTGTTGGGACGCGTAGTTGGTCCGCTCGGCACCCCGCTTGATGGCAAAGGTCCGATCAAGGCAGAGAAGGAATATCCGGTGGAAAAAGTGGCGCCTGGCGTGATGAAGCGCGAGCCGGTCAGCGTTCCTTTGATGACGGGCATCAAAGCTGTGGATGCGTTGATCCCCATCGGTCGCGGACAGCGCGAGCTGATCATCGGCGATCGTCAGGTCGGCAAAACCGCGGTGGCGATTGATACGATTTTGAATCAAAAGGGGACAGGTGTGATCTGTGTGTACGTGGCGATCGGACAAAAGGCGTCAAAGGTTGCCAAGATTGTCGCGCAGCTCGAGGAAGCTGGAGCCATGGCCTATACGATCGTGGTTCTCGCGAGCGCCTCTGATCCTGCTTCGCTCCAGTTCATCGCGCCGTACGCCGGATGCGCGATCGCGGAATTTTTTATGGATCAACAGAAAGACGCGCTCGTGGTGTACGACGATCTTTCCAAACATGCCTGGGCGTATCGCGAAGTGTCATTGCTCCTGCGTCGTCCGCCAGGTCGCGAGGCGTATCCGGGCGACGTGTTTTATCTTCACTCACGTTTGCTCGAACGCGCGGCGCGGCGTAATGCGGAATCTGGCGGCGGATCCATCACGGCGCTGCCGATCATCGAAACGCAAGCCGGTGACGTGTCCGCGTACATTCCTACAAACGTCATCTCCATTACGGACGGACAGATTTATTTGGAAAGCGATCTTTTTTACCGCGGCATTCGTCCGGCCTTGAACGTCGGGCTTTCCGTCTCACGCGTCGGAGGGGCCGCGCAAACCAAGGCTATGAAAAAAGTGGCCGGGCCTCTGCGTCTCGACCTCGCACAATTTCGTGAGCTAGAAGCGTTTTCGCAATTTGCGACGGATCTCGATGAAGCCACCAAAAAACAGATTGATCGCGGGCGTCGACTCGTCGAAGTGTTGAAGCAGGGACAGTATCAGCCCATGAGCATGGAGCATCAGGTGGCGATTCTTTATGCGGTCACCAAGGGCTATCTCGACGCCGTGCCCATTGAAAAAGTCCGCGCGTGGGAAGAGGGATTCCATGATCTGCTGGATCGGCATCATGCTCCGCTTCTCAAGATGATTGCCGAACGCAAAGCCCTGGATGCGGAAATTGAGAAGGGGTTGCAAGCCGCCATCGCCGCGTGGAGCGCAGAGCAAACATCGTGAGCTTGTCGAACGACGAACTATGGCCATTCCGACACGTGTCATCAAAAGGCGGATCAAATCCATCCGCTCCACGCGCAAGATTATGAAAGCCATGGAATTGGTGGCGGGTTCGAAGATGCGCAAGATCACGCAGCTCGCGGTTGGCACCCGACCGTATGCCGTTTCGCTCGAGCGTCTGATGCATGAAGTGCGCAGCCAGATTCGCGATCCGCGCCATCCCCTTTTGATCGGAAAAGAATTTCCAGCGGGCTCTTCCCTCAAAATCTTGTTGATTATCGCAGCCTCGGATCGCGGATTGTGTGGCGGGTTTAACAGTCAGGTGTTGAAGAAGGCGACGGAATTTTTTCGCGCGCGCGCGAGCGATACGATTCGGGTCGTGACTGTAGGACGAAGGGCCGAGCAACAAACACGTCGGCTTGGGCACACGCTTTCCGCTTCCTTTGAAGCGATCTCGAATGCGCCGTCCTTTGAACGCGCGTTGCCGGTGGCGCGCCTCGCGTCGGATCTTTTTTTGAGCGGGGCTATAGATCGCGTGTTCGTGGTCTCCACGCATTTTCAGAGCGCGCTTATTCAAACGCCGGTGTTGCAACAGCTCCTTCCCATGATTCCCGAGGCTGAGCTCGCCGCGCATCGCGCTTCGCTTGAGGAAGAGATCCGTCCGCGTGCCTTGGAAACCGATGCGCTTTTTGAACCTTCGCCTGAGATCGTTCTCGATCGTTTGCTCCCGCAGTTGCTCGAGATCCAGATCTATCGCGCGCTGCTCGAGTCGTCTGCGTCGGAACACAGCGCGCGCATGATGGCGATGCGTAGCGCCGGCGATGCGGCCAGCGACATGCTCGAAGATCTTACGCTTACCTTAAATCAAGCGCGTCAGAGTTCTATCACGCGTGAAATTTCAGAAATTTCTGCCGGCAAAGCGGCCATTGAATAACCTTGTATGAAACACCCCTCAAAAAAACACGAAGACGCTCACGCCTCTGACGGTGCCGTGGCGCAAGTGATCGGGCCTGTGGTGGACGTCGTCTTTTCCGGCGAGGTTCCTCCTCTGTACACCGCATTGACCATCACGCGCCCGCAAGGCGATCTCGTCTTAGAAGTTGAGCAGCATCTCGCAGATGGACATGTGCGTACGATCGCGATGGACTCGACGGACGGGTTGATGCGCGGCATGCCGGTGAAAAATACGGGCGCGCCGATTTCTGTTCCGGTTGGACGCGAATCTCTCGGCCGCATGTTCGGGGTGACGGGTCTTCCGATCGACGGCATGGGAGAAGTGAAGACCAAAAAACGCTATCCGATTCATCGCGCCGCGCCTTCTCTTGATCAGCAGTCCACGGCGTTTGAAGTTCTTGAGACGGGCATCAAAGTCGTGGATTTGATCTGTCCATTTTTGAAAGGAGGCAAGGTGGGATTATTCGGCGGCGCCGGTGTTGGCAAAACCGTGATCGTGATGGAATTGATCCGCAATATTGCGACCGAGCACGGAGGATTTTCCGTGTTTGCCGGAGTCGGGGAACGCTCACGTGAAGGGAACGATTTGTATCGCGAGATGAAAGAGTCTGGGGTCATCGATAAGACCACGCTCGTGTTCGGACAGATGAACGAACCGCCGGGCGCCCGCGCGCGCGTGGCATTGACCGGGCTTGCCATGGCAGAATATTTCCGCGACGAAGAACATCAAGACGTGCTTTTGTTTGTCGACAACATTTTCCGTTTCACGCAAGCAGGTTCTGAGGTGTCGGCGTTGCTCGGGCGCATCCCATCGGCCGTCGGCTATCAGCCCACGCTTGCGACCGAAATGGGCGCGTTGCAAGAACGCATCACCTCCACCAAAGACGGTTCTATCACGTCGGTGCAGGCCGTGTACGTTCCGGCAGATGATTTGACGGATCCGGCGCCAGCCACGACGTTTGCGCATTTGGATTCTACCGTGGTTCTCGCGCGTTCTCTGGCAGAGCTCGGCATTTATCCGGCCGTGGATCCCTTGGATTCCAGTTCTACGATTCTTGATCCGCAGATCGTGGGCGAGCGGCATTATCGCGTGGCGCGTGGGGTACAGCAGGTGTTACAGCGCTATAAAGATTTGCAAGATATCATCGCCATTCTTGGCATGGAGGAATTATCAGAAGATGACAAACGCACCGTGGCGCGCGCGCGCAAGATCCAAAAGTTTTTGTCGCAGCCGTTCCACGTCGCAGAGGTGTTTACCGGCAATCCGGGCAAGTACGTCACGCTTGAGGAGACCATCCGCGGGTTTGAAGAGATTCTCGAGGGCAAGCATGATGATAAACCTGAGCAAGCGTTTTACATGAAAGGCGGAATCGAAGAAGTGACCGCGTGATATGTTTTTGTTCCGTCTTCTGACGCCTGATCGCATCTTGTTTGAACAGGAAGTGTCTTCGGTTTCTCTCCCGACGGAGCAGGGTCAGATCACGGTGCTTGATCATCACGTGCCATTGACCTCGGTGCTTGTCGCCGGCGTGTTGCATCTCAAAGAGGCGGGTGAAAAAGAAGAAGAGATCGCCGTGTCCGGCGGATTTATTCAGGTCGGAAGCGATGGACGCGTGACCGTTCTCGCGAATACCGCGGAACGCGGAGAAGAATTGGAGCTTTCCGTGATCGAAGAAGCGCGTCTTCGTGCTCAAGAGGCGATGCAACAAACTATCGGTCGCGATGATGTGGCGTTTGCCGCTGCGGCCGCGGCCTTGGAGCGCGAAACCGCGCGGCATCATGTGGCGACGCGGCATCATCAAAAACACCGATCACCTCCTCTGGATCCGCGTTAGGTTTTAATTATGTCACGCGCTTTGCGTCCATCCCTGCAGCGCGTTCTTCGCAAAGCATTTGGAGATTCAGCCCTCACGATCACGCGGGTTGATCCGATGTCCGGAGGCTTTGTGTCGCAGTCCTATTGCGTCACGGTGCGCATTGCAGGGAAAGAACAGAAGGCTTTCGTCAAAAAAGCTGGAGGAGATTTTTTGGGATTGGAGCGACAAGAGGATCGTTTGAGCGGCTATCTTCTGAGTCAGCGTGCGATGGATGAGACGCATGCACGTCCGCGAGCCATCGGATGTTTTCGGAGTCAGCCTCGAGGATTTGTCGAGAACATCAGTCCGCTCTCTGCAGAAGACGATCTTTGGCAGGTGCAAGAGTATCAAGCTGGAGAAAGGTATCTCGCGCGTTTGCTCTCGCGTTCTCGTCGGCATATCGAGAAGGAGGATCGCGACGAGATCCATGCCATCGTAGAGGGATTGGTGCGGGTGCATCAGACGAAAACGGGTATTCGAAATCCGGTTCAGCGCGCCTCTCTGTATCGTCGCGCATTACGAGATGTCCTCACGCATCCGGAGATGACGCTCATGATGTTTGATCAGTATCTGCGCAAGAGCCGGATCCTTCGTGGATCTTTCCGTGACGCGTATCTCATCGAGATGATACGGGTCGCGGAACATTTTGGCAGGCACGATAGACGTCTCGCGTTGGTGCATGGCGATTTTTGGATGTCGAACATACTTTTTGATCACAAGCAGCGCCCCTTCTTTATTGACTATTCTCGTTTTGTGCACGGCGAACCCGGGATGGATGTGGGGGAGATGTACGCGGCTTTTGTCTGGCTCGCGTTTGAGCATCAGAATCCTTACTTCCAAGAGTTAGCTCGGTATTTTGTGGATCGGTATGTGCGCGTGAGCGGAGACGCTCTTGTCCGTCGCACGGCTGTCACTTATATTGGTTTTACTGGAGCGGCAGTAGAAGCATTTTGCCAGCACGTTCCTCTCGCGACGCGTCGAAAATTTCTTCAGCACATTTTCAAATGCTTGCAAGCTCGTCGTCTGGTATCATTCTCCTTATGAACCTCCATCCCGTTTTCGTGCATTTCCCGATCGCCTTGCTCACCATCTACGCGCTGCTCGAGTTGATCCGTTGGCGCGTCGTCTTGGAGCGATCGTATGTGTTTTATGTGAAAGCCGTCCTTGTGATTTTGGGCGCCGCGAGCGCGTGGGTGGCGCGGCAGACCGGGCTTCTGATCCGCGATACCTTCCGTGCCGGATCCACGACCAAGCTCGTGGACATGCATGAGACGTGGGCGACCGGATCCGCGATACTCTTTACCGTTCTCGCGCTGGCCTATCTCATCGCGTGGCTCGAAAGAGAGTGGGTGATTCGAAATAAAATTTTGTTGACGTTTCGTCGCGTGATTTTGAATACGCCGCTTGTGTGGATCCTCGCTCTTTCCGGACTGATCGGGATCACCGTCACCGGCGCACTCGGCGGCGCCATCGCGTACGGTCCAAATATCGACCCGGTGGCTGGTTGGGTGTATCATATTCTCATCAGATAGGATTATGCCTCCTGGTGAACCTGCATTAACTTACGATGCTCCTCCTTCGGCATCTTTGCCCGAAAGGCGTCGCGGTCCGATTTTCGAGCGCGAGTTTCGACGATGGTTCCACGAGGCAGAGCATCTTCTTCCAAAAAAAGTCAGAAAGTATGGCTCGATGATTCAGTCCACAGATTACGGCGATATTCTTTCGGCAGTCGGTCTTCGGCTTCAGCGCGCCATGGAACGAGAAGATTGGGATCAGCATGCGGAACCCCAAAAGTTGGCCTATATTGGTAGATGTATCTATAGCGCCGCGATGGACTTTCTTGAGCAGAAGAAGCGTCATGGATTTTTCACTTCTCAGGCGGACGCGGTAGAAAGATTGACGGATGATCACTCGGCCTCTGTGGAGGAACGATTGCAGGAAGCGCAACGCGCACGCCAATTGAAAGAGATGATCGCCAGTCTTCCAGAACGTGAAGGTCTGGTGGTGCGTTCACGCCTTCTTGAGGGAAGGACTTCCGCGGAGACGGCAAAACTCTTGGGAGTAACAGCGGGGCGTGTCGATCAGATTTTATATCTAGCGCGCGAGCGGCTTCAAGAACGCTTTGCTCACCTTAAAGAAGATTTATAATTTCTTTTTTCGTGTATGAAAATTTCCCCCTTGGTCAGTCTGCTCGCGTTCGTCAGTTTGCTCGGAGCCGGTTGCGCCGCCTCTCAACCTGTGGCCGTACCTACGCCATCGAATCAACCTGTTACGCCAGCGCCGGTCGTCGAGCAAACCGCTCCTGCGCCTTCAGCGCCTGTGGCCGAACAACCTGCGCCCGCTCCGACTCCCGCGCCTGCTCCTAAACCCGTGGAACCTACGCAAGTTGAAATCAAAATGAGTCAGGATGGATTTGTCCCTGCGCAGATCGGGATCAAAAAAGGAACGATCGTGCTCTTTAAAAATGTCGGCGCCAATCCCATGTGGCCAGCCTCGGATCCGCATCCGGTGCACACCAACTACTCACGTTTTGATGCGAGTCACCCCATCCCACCTGGAGAAACCTATCAACTCAATTTCCCGGATCCAGGGGTGTACACGTTTCATGATCACTTGAGTCCGGGATTACGCGGACGCATCGTCGTGAGTGAGTAGGAAGGAACCCCGTTCTCGTTATGCATGTTTGAGCAACTCATCGAGATACTTCAGCGCTTGTTCTCGCGTGGTGATTTCTCCGCGATCGCGCGCGGCTTCGATCTGTTGGATCAGATGGCCGATGGTCGGGCCAGGAGGCACGCCTCGATCGAGAAGATCTTGCCCACGCACAAGTAGTTTGGTTGGCGCGGCATCAAGTTCATGAGCCTGAACCGTTTTTGCAAATCGTTCCAACGCCGGATCGTGTGCCGCTCGTGCTTCTGGAAGATCACGTCCACGATGATCGGCTTCGGCGGCAGCAAGCAACACGCGCCACGAGATCGGATAAATACGCTTGATCAATTTGCGCACCGCATTCGTATACCGTTCTTCGGGCCACGATTCTTTTTCTGCCACGCGAAACAGCGCGCTTGGTTGAAGATGACGAAGCGCGATCATCACGGCGCCATCCACCACTTCTTGAGAAAACGTCCAGCGCGCGCACAAGCTCCTTGTCGGTTCTTCGCCAGCGCCTTCATGTCCGAGTGAACGCAGATGCAAACGCCCGGCTTTCAGCCCAGGTGCGGTGGTCGCGGGTTTGCCGAGATCATGGCACAGTGCGCCAAGCAAAATTTGCAAATGTTCTTCTTCGCTGAACGCTTTGGGATCACGATGAATGATCGCGGCTGCTTCATCCACGACCATCAAGGTGTGCACCCACACGTCGCCCTCGGGATGCCATTCCGGATCTTGAAGTGTTCCGATGAGCGCGTGTAATTCTGGATACGAACGTTCGATGATACCAAGCTCACGCATGAGATGAAGACCTTCGGAGGGTCGTTCGGCATGGAGAAAAAGTTTTTTCAACTCTTCGGTGATGCGTTCTGGCGGCAACTCATCGAGATCTCCGCGCGCGACCATCTTTTGCAACAACAGGAAGCTCTCTGGATCTATCGTGAGATGAAAGCGCGCCACAAACTGCACCGCGCGATACACGCGCAACGGATCTTCGGTGAAGGAGGCGGGATCCACGACGCGCAATCGCTTTTCTTTGAGATCGGTCATCCCATTCCACGGATCGATCATTTCCTGGGTCAACGGATCTTGCATGATCGCGTTGATCGTGAAGTCGCGCCGACGTGCCGCTTCTTTGGGATCAAGCGTCGGGTCGCCTTCGGTCTGGAAACCTTTATGTCCCGGGCCAGTTTTTTGTTCTCGACGCGGTAAAGCAACATCGATCTCCATGCCATCCTCCAGATGAATCTTTAACACGCCAAAGGATTTTCCCACCGCATTCACCTGATGAGGAAAAAGGTTTGTGACCAGAGTTTCGAGAGCGTCCGGATCTACGCCATAAACCTCTACATCCGCATCTTTGGGTTCGAGGCCGAGTAACGTGTCACGCACAAAACCTCCCACGAGCAGAGCGCGCGGAGAAATATCGAATGTTTTGGGGCTCGCCGCAATCGCTTGAGCAAGCAACGTGATGCTATTCACGCGTTCACCTTATCGCGCACCGACTGTTTCCGCAACCGTTTCGCAATCTGTTGTTTGAGTTCGTCGAGTCCTTCGCCCGTCACCGCTGAAACGAACACGGGCGTGAATTCTTGGTAGCGTTTACCGAGCGTCGCCCGCGGCACGCGTTTGGCCTGATCGATTTTGTTGAACACGTAGATCGTCGGTGTATCAGCGATTTTTAAATCTTCGAGGATCTCTGTCACCTCGCGGATTTTCTCTTTGAGATACGGATCGTTGATATCGATGACATGCAAGAGCAGATCCGCTTCCACCGTTTCTTCGAGCGTCGAACGAAACGCGCGGATAAGCTGCGGTGGCAGGTCTTGGATGAAGCCAATCGTATCCGACACGAGCACGGCCATCGGAGCAGAAAGCCTCTGGCCTCTGACCTCCGGCCTTTGACCTGACGACGGAATCCAAATCTTCCCCACGCGCGTGTCGAGGGTCGCAAAGAGCGCATCTGCCACGTACGCGCCTTTTTTAGTGAGCGCATTCAGAAGCGAAGATTTTCCGGCGTTGGTGTAGCCTACGATGGAAACGGTTTGCAGACCGATCCGTTCGCGTCGCGCGCGATGGATCGCTCTGGTATGCGCCACGTGTTCGAGTTCGCGTTCCACGTGCCGCGCTTGCTCCGCGAGATGGCGCTTCATGATCTCGATGTTTGTTTCTCCCTGGCCGCGCGTGCCAATGCCGCCTCCTTGCTGCATGAGTTCCATGCCCATCCCGAAAATACGCGGGCCCATGTGGTGAATGGCCGCGAGTTTGATCTGGAGTTTGGCCTCTGCGGTTTTGGCGTGCTTGGCAAAAATTTTCAAAATAAGATCCACGCGATCCCAGGCTTTGATCTTATGCGGGCGCAGGATCTCTTCGATCTCAAACATCTGTTTGGGCTTGAGCTGGTTGTTGATGATGAGCAGATCGCCCTTCTCGGCCTTAGCGATTTTGATGATCTCCTCGAGTTTCCCAGGGCCGATGTAGGTTCGATAGTTGGGGACGTCTCGTTTTTGGATGACTTTGATGATTACGATGCCGCCATAGGTTTGCGTCAAGGCTTCCAGCTCTGCAAGACGCCGCACAGCTGTCCGCTCATCCGTTTGCGTGGGGATGACATCCACGAGAATGGCGCGTGGGGATAACGTAGACATGTGGATAGTTTCTCCTTGTTGGAACGGAATGACAAGCGGGACGGGCTTGGGGGACTGTCGGCCGGAACGCTCGGGGTCCTGCCACGGAAACCACCCCATGAGTGCTCGCCGCTTTGCAGGGCAAATCGGTCTGCGCGCTCATGGGGGCCCCGTTTCCGCGTCACCCCTCGCTCCGTCCTCGCTTCTATAGTCAGAAACATCTAACAGGATTTTTGACCAAACTCTCTAGGCATGGAACGGAGTGTAGAGAGGTGTGTCATGCAAAAGTGGATTATCATCATGTTCGTGTCTCTTTCTGTCGTTCTCTTCAGCGGCTGTCGGGAACCGCACGCGAGTTCGCTCGCAGACCCCACGTTCTCGGTGCCGGCATTCGTGCCGCGGGCGCATCTGCCGGGCACGCTCCTGCGCGGCCACGATGCGCGTCTGTGGATGGTCACGGCCTGGCCCGAACGCGCGGCCATTCCGCCGGCCGAGATCGCGCGGATGCATCTCGATCCCACGGACGCCATTCCCATGTCCTCGGTCGAGGAGCTGTGTCTGCGCGATCGCGGGGCGTTGTGGCACGGCCGTGAAGGCTGGGAGCTCATGCGCTTCTCGGATTCGGAGGGCGAGTACTGGTACGTGGATCGTGCACGCCATCTCCGGCGACAAGCAGAAGCGCCCATCATGCGCTCCTGGCATGACGATCCTGCGGTAGCGGTGCCGTGGACCGGCTCGCGCGAGGAGTGGGAAACCCGCTATCGCGATCTCGGACCCATGCCGCCGGCAGACGGAGCCTTGATCCGGGTCGAGGATCGCGTGTTCGTCTACGTCGAGGGCGAGATGCGTCCGTTCGCGAGCCAGGAGCTGGCACGTGCGGTCGGCTACACACTCTCGCGCGCGATCGAGATCCCCGTCGATCGTCTGTGGGCCTATGGCGAGGTGAGCGGTCCGCTCACGGCAGAGGTGTTCCTCACCTGTCCCATGGCCGCGGCCAATGCGCGGCGCGACGACGATGCCGACGGCGACGGGGCCATCCGTGGAATCGATTGCGATGACCATGACGCCAATCGCGCGCCGCATCTCGTGGAGATCTGCGACGCGATCGACAACAACTGCGACGGCGTCGTGGACGAAGGCTTCCCGGTCGGTTTCCCGTGCACCCTCGATGATGGCTGCCGTTCGCCCGGCGTCACGGCCTGCACATTCGATCGCTGGAACGTGACCTGTCGCAACGACGACGCGCTCTGCGAGTAACTCGCGCAGGCAATCCTCTTCCTTCTCTTCCGCTCCCTCACTCGGAGCGGTTGCTTTTACTCGAGGCGGATCCCTTGTTGTCTCACGCGATTTTGAGGAGAGGTTGGATCAGGTGTGGTAGGATAGAAAAAGTATGTCTTCTTCTTTTCATTTTTGGCGCAGACGTGTTTTTTTGACGATCGGGCTTGCGAGCGGTGTTGTGGGGGCCGTTGCGGGCGTGTTGCTATTATCTTCTCGCATTCCTGCCCGTCGGATTTTTTCTATGGCACCCTCTGAGGCGGTGCGTGTGCTGATTCCAGAGGCGCGGGCCGCGGATGCGTTTAGCGTGCAACCGGAACGCGCGGATCGTGGTGGCATGGATGTGACATCGGGTTTTGAGATCGCAGCCCAAGTTGATGTCGCGCCTGCGCGTTTGACCCAGGCCCTTCATCTCGTGCCCTCGGTGCCGTTTCATCTGGAACAAACCGCGCCGCGCCATTTTCGCGTCAAGTTTGCGACGGCGCTCGCTCCGGGCACCATCTACCAAGTGCAGGTGCCAACGCTCGTGGCCAGAGAAGACGGCTCATCGGTGCAGCGTGATTTTTCCTGGGCCTTTCAGACCAAGAATGATTTTCGTGTGCTCACGAGCGTCCCGGGTGATCAGAGTTCTGGAGTACCGGTAGAAACCGGAATCGAGTTTACGTTCACGCGCGATGACTGGATCGACGCAACCTCGAGCTTTCGCATTTCGCCTTCCATCTCGGGACGATTTGAAGCGCACGGACGCACACTCGCCTTTGTTCCAGATCACCCGCTGGCCTATGCTACGCGTTATGAAGTAACGATCGCCAAAGGCTTTGGAGTCCCTGATAGTGATTTGCGTTTGGCGCGTGAAGTGGTGATGCGTTTTGAAACACAAGCGTCTTCCACCCCAACGGCCAAGCCCCCGATCCGTTGGGAGGTGAAGGAATTTAACGAGATGGCCCCGGGGATGGAATTGGCATTGCCGATTTTTGTTTCTGATTTCGCCGCAGCGAGCACAACGGCGCAGGTGACGGGCTATCGGCTATCTCCGACGCAAGGCCGCGCGCTGTTGGAGGCGCGATTGGCCGTGCCGCGTTGGGCTCCGCTTGAACGCCAACGCTTTGCCGAGTATCCGCAAGCCGCACAGACCCAGGCCTTTACGTTCGCCGCGCATCTGCAACGGCAGACTTCGTATGGTCCATTCATTCTTCTCGTGCCCAAGCAAGCCGAGGGTTTGTATGCCGTCAAGATTTCTCCGCAAGGAGGCGGGGCGGTATGGATGTTTTTGCAGGTCACGAACACCGCGGCGTATGTGATCGCGGATGCGCAGACGCTTTTGGTGTGGGCGATCAATCCTTCCACCAAACGTCCGTTGAGCGCGTTGCCTGTGCGTGCGCCAGAAGGCTCGGCCATGACCGATGCCCAGGGTCTTGCGCGTTTGCCCACGCCTGCTTTTCTGTCAGCCACGAACACGGATCCGACGGCTCCGCAATCGTTCCGTATTTTTGAGATAGGCAGCGGAGCCGAGACGTTGTTTGTGCCGGTGACGGAAAAAAATCAGGGGGATGATTATGGTGGATTTGGCGGGATGCCGTCGGATCTGAGTCGTATGTGGGGGTATTTGTATGTTGATCGTCCGCTGTATCATCCCACAGACGCGGTGCATTTTTTTGGCCTGGCGCAAGATCGTGTTACGCATCACGGGGCCGGGGTACTGGAGGTGCGTTTGCAACGAGAAGGTCAGCCGTATGACCAGGCCAACGGCGAGAATAAGATCTATGAACGAACGTCTGTCACGAGCGATGACGCGGGCACTTTGCACGGGGTGTTGTCTTGGAATAATCTCGCGCCCGGTTGGTATCGCGTGAGCGTGATGCGCGATGGTCGCGAGGTGGTGGCGCGTGAGATCGAGGTTCGTGCGTTCACCAAACCAGCGTATGCCATCACCATCCAGCCCGTCGAGGAGCGTGTCAGGGCTGGTACGCCGGTGCGGGGAACCATCTCTGTCGCTTTTTTTGATGGCACGCCCTTGGCGCGCGGCCACTTTCAACTCAGCGCCCGGCAAGATGGCAACTCGGAACATACGCAAGAGATCGTCACGGACGAAAACGGTCGGTTTGCGTTTCAGATTCCGACAACGCGTGCGTCTTGCGAGCCGCAGATCGACAGGTATTGCAGCACGCTTGGCACCGTGAGCATTCAGGTGCGTCCCACGCTGGGCGAAGAAGCGGATCTGACGGCCTCAGCCGATGTTGGGCTGCTGTATTCCGATCTTTGGTTGCAGACCGAAGCCATGACCACGGGTACGCAAGCCACGCTCATGATCCATGCGCGCCATGCGGATTTGTATCGGGATGATCTGCAAGGCGAAGTCTGGGCTCATCGAGAGCTGCGCGGGCAGATCATCCCGCGGCATTGGGAGGCGATCGCGGATGGCACGGTGTACGATGTGATCGAAAAAGTGACGCGTCCTCGCTATCGTTACGAAGAGCGTTCAGATCCACCCACAGCGTTTCGCGTCACGACCGATGACCGCGGTCAGGCGCGCTATGTCTTCTCGATGCAATCAGACAAGCGTTATGACGTGGCATTAGAAGGTATGGATGATGAAGGCCGGCCTTCGCGTTTTCAGACGTTTGTGTCTCGCGATTGGTATGAGCAACCGTTTGTGGATGAATTCACGGGCGCGCCAATAGCGTATTCGAGGCTCGCTTTTATTCCCGCGGAGCGCACGGGCGAGTTTTCGGTGGGTGAAACCGTGACGGTGCAGTATCAACATGGGCGCGAACCGATCGAGGCGAGCCGCACGCCTGGAGTGTTGTTTGTGCACACGCAGTCTGGCATCAAGCACGCGGTGGTGAGCCAGAGTCCAACCGAAAGTTTTGTTTTTACCGAAGATCTCATCCCCAATGTGACGCTGCGAGCCGTGACTTTTGTGAACGGTCATTTTGAAACCGTGGAGAACAGCGTGTGGTTAAAACGCGAGGCGCGTGCTCTGACCGTGGACGCGTCATTGGCCGAGCCGCGTTACGCTCCGGGCAGTCCGGTGAAGATTCACGTCATCGTGAAAAAGCATGGGACAGATCAGCGGGCGCCACATGTGCCGGTTGCCTTTGGCGCCGTGGATCAGGCCTTGGCCGCATTGGCGGGCATGACGCCAGAGGATCCGCTTACGGATCTCTATCGCTTTGTGCCAGAGGGACTTGTGTTGCAGATGTTCACGCATCAGGAACCGTTGACCAGCGGCGGAGAAGGCATGGGCGCTGGCGGAGGGGGAGCGGATAATGGCCGGGCCGCGATGCGGCGCATTTTTAAGGATACTGCAGCTTTTGAGGTGACCGAAACCGATCAAAATGGGGAAGCAGATCTTTTATTTACGGCGCCGGATAATCTCACGAGCTGGCGTGTGCAAATGGTGGCATTGTCTGCGGATCTGGAAGCTGGCGCAAAGGTGATCGAGGTGCCGGTTACCAAGCCGTTGTTTGTGGATGTGGTTGTGCCTCCTCGTTTGTTGGTTGGGGATCTTCCGGTGCTCAAGGTGCGTGCGTTTGGGACCGCGTTGCCGGCTCACACGCCGCTCACGTTCACGCTTGATGCGCCGTCTTTGGGCGTGCATCAATCGTCCGTCACCGGCACGAGCGATGCGCCTGCTTACATCGCCTTACAAGATTGGCCGCGCGGGCATCATGTGTTGACCATGCGTGTGACGAGTCTACAGGGGAGTGATGCCATGGAGCGTCAGATCGACGTAGCAGAAACACATTTTTTGCGAGACGCCTCTGTGTCCATCGAGCTTGCACCCGGCACGACGTTGCCAGAGCTTGGCACATCGGAAGCGGATATTATTTTCGTGTCGCGCGGTCGCTCCATGCTGTTGCCGCAAGTCGAACATCTCCGCTGGGGCGAGGGGAGCGCGCGGTTGGACGCCAAGATCGCGGGGCGGCTCATGCGTGAGGTGTGGCACACGGTGTTCGGGCAAAAAATGGAGGAACTCGAGCAACCGTCTCTTGCCTCGTATCAAGATCCTCAGGGAGGATTGCGGTTGGTGCCATCGGGCGCGACGGATCTTGAGCTGAGCGCGGAGGTGGCGGCCACGGCTCCGGCGTTGGTGGATCGTGCGGCGTTGTCCGGATATGTATGGCAGGTCGCGGATCAAAAAGACGCCAGTCGTGAAATGCGCGTGCAGGCATTGTCTGGATTGGCGGCTTTGCACGAGCCGGTGCTGCCCTCCTTGCAAGCCCTGTCAGAACGAACAGATTTGAGTTGGCGCGAACAGGTGGCTGTGGCGCGTGGGCTTTTGGCCGCTGGCGATCGTGAACGCGCGCGCGCCCTGCTTGAGCGCTGGCTCACCACGGCGCAGATGCGTGATGGGTTGTTGTGGTTACCCGTGTCTGCACGTCCGGCGGATATCTACGAAGCCACGGCTGAAGCCGCGGCGTTGGCAGCTGGACTCGCACATCCTCGAGCGCAGGCTTTGAACGCGTACGTGGAAAGCGTGTGGCAGGAGGAGGCGTTTCCTGTTTTGGCGCAGACACGTTACGTGCTCGCGCGTTTGGCGACCTTGTCAGATCAGCCGGTCAGCGCAACGTGGACCTTGGATGGCAAGACAGAGTCACGCGTCTCCCTGAAAGATCAACCGGCGCAAACCGTACGCCTGACCGCCGAGGAGGCCAGGCATTTCCGTGTGACCAAAGTGAGCGGGCCCATCGCCATCGAGCTTTCTCGGCGCGTGTCTGGTCGTCCGACCTCGGTGCCGGAAGTTTCTATCACACGCGCCTACGCAGCTCCGCATTCGTTGGATCAACTGCAAGAGAGTGATCTGGTGCGCGTGACGGTTACCTCCACGATTTCTCAGGCCGCGCCAGACGGTTGCTATGCGATCCGTGATCGTTTACCCGGCGGATGGGAAGCCGCAGACAGCGTGGATGGTGAACGTTCGTTTGTGATGTGTAGTCGCGGCACCCAAGCGTTCCACTATCTCGCGCGCATCGTCTCGCGTGGCGCTTACACCGCCGAAGCCCCGCTGCTTCAACATCTGCAATATTCTACCATCGCGAGCGTAGGCAAAGATGAGCACATCATTGTGAGATGAGAGAGCCTAGGACAGCGTCACCTTTTGTAGAAACGTTACAAACGGCGTCGCATAATTTTTCCTCGCCTGCAAACAATCATGAATCGCGACCAGGAGAGGAGCAGACACTTTAAGGCGTCGTGCCAATTTGAGAGTCAGCGTTGTAGCGGCAATTCCTTCGACGGTTGTGAGTCCCAAGGCCCGCGGATCCTTGGACCTCGCTCCCACCAGACGTTCACCATAGGTGCGATTACGTCCATGGGGAGAAAAGCCGGTGACGATCAGATCGCCTAGTCCAGCGAGTCCGCTTGCCGTTTCCGGATGCGCGCCGGCGCGTTTGAGAATCTGTGCCATCTCCTCGATCGCAAGCGTTAGAATAAAAGCTTTTGCATTCGTGGGATGTTGCAACCCATCACAAAGACCCAGAGCAATCGCATACGGATTTTTGATCGCCGCGGCCAGTCCGACTCCGCGTACATCAGACGAGGTCGCGACTTTGACGTGCGCGGTACGGAGGAAGCGTTGCAAAGTTTTGGTGGCACGAGAATCAGCGCTCGCGCACACAAAAGCCGTAGGACTTCCTTTGGCCATTTCCGTCGCGATCGCCGGGCCGCCGAGGGCGCACACGCGTTTGCGTAACGCAGGAGGAAGTAAACGCGCCTCGCTCACGATCAACGGTTCAAGCGTATGCGGATCCAATCCTTTAGAAATGCTCGCGATGATCGCTTTGGGATGAAAAAATGGCCGCGCTCTGCGAAGCACTTCTTCCATGGCAAAAGATGGGACCGCCACAAACACGATCTTGGCTCCGGCGACGGCGTGTTCGATATCTGCCGTGGCTATCACATGCGCCGGAAATTTGATGCCCGCCAGATATTTGGTGTTGCACCTCGTGGTGTTGAGCTCGTGTTCTACGTCCGGTTCAATGCAATACAATCGAATCTCTCGACCATGCCGCGCCAAGTTGAGTGCCAACGCACTCGCCATGTTTCCCGCTCCCAAAATGGCGATGTGAGTCATACGTCACCACGACCTCGCAGCGTGTGGTAGACGCGCTTGACTCCGGGAATTTGTTTGACCCATTGCTTGAGATGCGCCAGGCGCCGTTGTCTTTGAAGATCTTCCGCTTCCTGGCCGATGTACACGACATGGCTTTGAGGGTCTGGAGCAAAGAAGGCTGGACCGAATTGAGCGAATTCTCGACGTGACCATTGAGAGAGGTGAGCTTCGTGAGCGTTCTCGAACACCTCTTGCTGGTCTCCGATATCTTTGGGTGTAGAGATGATCACGCCTCGATGTTTGGACAGTAGTTTTTTGATCAGCAGACGTCCTTCCTGTTTCGGGAGATGTTCCAAGACGTCAATGAGAAGCACGAGATCATATTTTTCACGAAGTTTGTCGATCACCGTTTGCGCATCGCCCGTGTACATCGTGTTGTAGATAAAGGTGTGGAGGGGCGTGAGGTAGTCTGGAAAAATTTCAATCCCATCAATGCGGCGCCGGAAGCGATGATACTCTTCGCGTCCATCCCACAGTTCCAGGTATTCACGGCACAGCACCCCATATTTTCCAAACCCCACGCCCACGTCCAATACGGATTGGGGATTGAGAAGAATGATCAGATCAACGATTGTAGAGATTTGTTGGTGTTGGCTTGTGGGCATGGGGATATTACACCACATCATTCGTCTGGACAGAATAGGGGATCGTCCAAAAACAAAACGCCACATGCGTGGTGTTCTGTTTTTGCGCCCTGAGGGAATCGAACCCATGGCCGCTACTTGAATAAAAGCGCTTAACAAAGAGAAAATATCCGTGAATAAAGGGAAAATACGTTTCCCAAGTGTCGCCAAGTATTCGTGAGTTTTACCGACTTTCACCAACTTGTGGGCAACAAGTGGGCAACAGATTGGGAGGTGAATGAGAGTACAAAAACAGGGCATCTATAGAGCCCTGTTTTTGGGTTTTATTCAAACTAAGAGAGAGGATACCTGCCTTATAGAGAGAGTCACCCTCCTTTTTTATTGTATTTTACCTTATATTAGCCAAATTATGCCAAAAATCCATTGACAGAAGCGCTTTTTTAGGGTATTATATTATTTCTATCTAACCTACGTATTTTGGAGGTCGTAGGCGGAAAAATTGGCTAACTTAGCCAGTATTTCGCCTAGAACCTCGTGTTCTGACGATAAATAAAAAGGGATATGCGTCGAAGATTCGACGTTAAGGCATGTGCCATCCCCTGTAGTCGAACGCCGATCATTCAAAGAAAGAGAAGGTCCCCCGTGAACAACCGCTCCAGCCTCGCTCTCGTGCTCGCCCTCCTCGCCAACGCGTGCAGCGCCTCCGTCACCGGCTCGATGGGCAACCCCATGCCCGAGACCGACGCGGCCACGCCGACCGACACGGCGAGCGTCGACGGCGGGAACGTCACTGCCACCGACGCGAACGCGCCCGAGACGGCGGTGTCCGACAGCGTCCAGCCGGACGTCGCTACGCGCGACGCGCCGGTGGCCGACGCGGACGTTCAGAGCGACGCGAGCCAGCCCGACGTGGTCGACGCTTCCACGTCGATCAACCCCCCGGTGGGAACTCCCCTCTGGTGGGAAGTCAACATGCCCTCCTGTGATCGCGTGAGCGTGTTCGAGGTCACGCGCTATTACAGCGCCATGACCGGCGACGTGCTCTACATGCAGTACCTCTTCGATGGCCCGATCGAAGTCGCTGGGGGAACCCACGCCTTCATCTACGGCCACGAGGGCATGGTGCCGTACAGCGTCTCCCTGGAGATGCGCGTCGGCAACGCATCAGAACCCGCGTCTCCCATGGCGATCGTCGACTCGACAACGGGTCGTTGCCGTCAGGTCATCAGCGGGATTCGGCCGACCACCCTCGACTTCCGTCCGGTACCGTACGAGCTCATCGAGGAGCCGTACTCGACCGGAACGGGAAGGGGGACGTACTGCTTCGTCCACATCGTCGGCTGGGATTGCCCGCCCGACCGCTCCCTCAACACTGACGGCACCTGCGGTGAACGTCACTAGTCAGTCGCTCCCCCCAGTGCTGGCTTAACGAGCGCTACCCCCAACTGGCGCGATGGGCACTGCCTGAACCTTCAACAACCACCCAGCAGCGCTGGGAGAAAGGTCTCTATCACCCCTACCATGATGACATCCTGTTACTCGCGGTTGGGGTGTTGTCATTTTAAATAAAACTTCAAAACTCAAAAACACCTTCATCTGAAGGTGTTTTTGAGTTTATC
>OBEQ010868353.1_pt1 | contig 31038 bp, 43 predicted proteins | sample 1670901 | NCBI WGS metagenome assembly OBEQ01 (sample SAMEA104232315, study PRJEB22302) | groundwater metagenome | biome: forest; feature: aquifer; material: groundwater | place: USA | collected 2011-08-07 | depth 5.4 m | reverse complement strand
AGCGTTGATCTTGTATGCCCACGAGCAACTCCAGCTCGGGCAAAGGGTGGAAGATCTCTTGGCCTCTTTGTTTGCCAAGCAACAGCCAGTCATGGCGCGATGAGGGGTCGTCTATTGTCGGCCAAAACACAACAGTCGAGTACTTTTGATAAATCTTTTGTCGTGTGGTGTTGTTGCATACTGCAAGCGTAGCACGTCATCAGGGCTTGTCAATGTCCTGCCCTCTGGTGCGGCTCGTCTTGTAAATCGTTGGTCTTGCCTTCTTCATCTCCTGGCGTATTGTTGGGTTAGGTCTTTGATGCCCTGCATAGGGAAAGATCTTTGATAGAATAAGTGGGAGAGATGAAGCTATGGCACAGTGGGTCAATTTCAAAACAATTAAAGAGCAGGTGAGCATTGAGCAGATCATGGAGCATTATGGACTCTTGAAAGATGCGAAGCGAAAAGGCCATGAGCTGCGCTTGCATTGTCCCTTTCATGAGGACCATGAGCCGTCCTGTACCGCAAACACCCAAAAGAACGGCTTCCATTGCTTTGGCTGTGGGGTAAAAGGCAATATCTTTGCGTTTGTGCGGCTCAAGGAAGAGATTGACAGCGGCGATACCAACAAAGATGATCGCCAGGCGGCCGTGCTGATTGCCGAGTGGTTTGAGATTGCTTCATCAAAGCCAGAGGACGCGCAAGCCCGGACTGGCAAGGAGCGTACGCGGAGGAAACCAGTGCAGGAGAAGAGGCAAGAGCCGAGTAGCGCATCAGCACGTGAGAGCGTGCAGGATGCAACAGCACAGGTGCACGAGGAGAAACCCGCACTTGTGAATACGCCGCTGGCGTTCGCGTTCAAGAACTTGGACCATGCACACCCATACCTTGCAGCGCGGGGACTGACGAAAGAGACCATTGAGCATTTTGGCGTGGGGTATCACGCTGGCCGTGGCATCATGTCAGGGCGCATAGTGATTCCCATTCACAATGAGCAGGGTGAGCTGGTAGCATATGCTGGCCGTTGGCCTGCTGATGAGGGTTGGCCGGAAGGCGAGGACAAGTACAAGCTGCCGCCAGGGTTCCATAAGTCGTTGGTCGTCTTCAATCTCCATCGGGCGCGTGATCTGGCCCGCGATCAGGGCTTGATTGTTGTTGAAGGATTCTTTGATGCGATGCGGCTCTGGCAAGCGGGTATCCGCAATGCAGTAGCACTTATGGGCAGCTCCATGAGTGATGAGCAGGAGCGGTTGATTGCGGCAGCCGTGGGGCCGCAGGGGCGCGTGGCGCTGATGTTGGATGAGGACGCGGCCGGATGGCGGTGTCGGGAAGAGGTGCTGTCGCGACTCTCCTCCCATGTGTATGTGAAGGTCGTTGGTCTTGGTGAGGAAGGTATGCAGCCGGATAGATTATCAGAGGAAGACATCAAACGGTTGCTCGGATAAGTGTGTTTCCAGTCCGTCGTGAAGAGCACCGCCTCTGCAGGGCGGGCTGATCCTGTCGGAGAGCCGAGCAATAAAAAAAGGCGGAGGTGGGGAGTCCCTCCGCCCTTTCTCACTGCTGATAAGGCAACTTCTGCGCTCTCTCGTCCATCTCTTGCAATGTCTCTCGGAGAATCGTGTCTACCAGCTCGGTCATCCTGACTTCTCGTTTTTTCGCCTCCATATACAGCAGGTGAATCAAATCGTCTTTAATCTTGGGCGAGTACATCAGAATGCTGGCTGGAACTCTGCGCTCCAACGTTCTGCATACTCATCCACGACATCCAAAATCTCATCGGCGGCGCACTCGGCAATGGTGCTCAAGCTCTCAAGATTGACAGAGAGTACACTTTCGTCCATCCCACCATCGGCCTTAGTGATAATTGACTGCATCACCGCGTTAATGATACGATCACGCATAGGTAGTAAGGCCGTGCTCCCCGCACGGCTTTGTTATTGCCGTCCGACCCACGGCAAGAGCGAAGTCCTCGCTCGGCTCTGACGCCCGCGCGGTGCCGTAGGTTTTTTCAGTCAAGGTGGAGAGCCGCAGCTACTACCTTGACGGAAAAAATTGCCGCACGGACTTTATTCTGTAGCGGCGCTTGCGCCGCTTCCTATCCGTGCGGCAACCCACGCGTATAATGGAAGAGCGGCGAGGCGAGCGATGTTTGTTAGCAGGATCGCCATGGGGTGGCGTTCTTGGCGCGTACAACAATCCACCAAACTACCACGCAACTTGGTGCGTGGCACGGCTCACTTTGTGTACCCTGCAAACAATCTTTTCCTCCGGCTTCTGCCTCGACTTTTCTCTCCTCTCTCATCATTCTTGATATAGTTAGCAATCCTCACAGCCAAAAACTCCCGCAGTGATGCGGGCTTCGTGGGATTTTTCCCTTGTGACGTTCAGGCACTATTCAGGGGGTTTTCATGGGTCGTTCAGCCTTGCAGCCAGCGCGCAATTTTATCCTCCACCACCGAGAGCGGGGTGACAAATTACTGGTGGGAGTGGGCGATGCTTTTCGGCGTCCTGCCGCGTCGGTACGGATAGCTGGAGTTCGGGGGGGGCACCGTCTTTGTCGTGCCAATTTTTAGGGGTTTGTGTAGCCATGGTGCTTGGCAGATTCGCGCCTATATTCTGACTCTTCCTCGGGGCTTACTTGGAACTCCGGCACATCGGTAACCTGCCCGATATAGGTTTCATTGCCATGCCGTTTTTTGACGCGTACCAGCACCTCCCGCTGTGCCTGCTCCATGAGTTCAGTCAGGGCATGTTGGCGTTGTTCTCCTGCGCTATAGAATGTCTTATCGCCATAGCCGCCGAACATATCGCGCTTCTGATGTTTGACAATCGCGTCATTGCGAAATGTAAAAAGTTCATCCACCAGCCGCTTTGCATCGGCGTATCCCACGGCAAAAGAAATGATACTGCCTACGGTAGAGAAGATAATCTCCAGATCGTGCGGCTTGAAATGTCCCAAAGATTGCGTAAACATTTTCAACCCCGCACCGTATTTGCGTCCTCCGGTCAGAAAGGGATTTACAAACTCGGGGATATAGTATTCATGGACTTCATCAGCTAGTATCACCACTGATCGTCTCTCTTTGTCGTTCTCCCGCTGAAGCAAGGCGTTATAAACCATACTCAAGAATATCGCTCCAAGGAATCCACGACTGCTATCATCCTTGAAATAATTGCGCGATAAATTGATGAGAATAATTTTGCCGTTCTTGAAGGCGTCATAGAAATCTATGTTTGAGCCAGCGCGGTCAAACATAGGCTTGACGAAAGGGTTGAGTAAAAAACTGCTCAACTTATTCCTACTGCTCTCGATGTCGGCACGATGATACTTAAAAAAATATTGCCAAAAGTTCTCCAACTCCGGATCGTTGACTTTGGTCAGGATAAGCCGGTGCATTTTCTCATCTTCTAAAAAAGTCAGTCCGGCAGACAAGGGCAGGTTCGTTGCCTGCAAGGTAAGAAAGAGCCGCCGTAGGCAATCCTCCATGCGCGCGCCCCAAGCATCACGCCAGACGCCACGACATGCCGCAAGTAAGCTATCCACGCACACATAGGGGTCAACACCAGCGATACGCAATGGGTCAAGGATAATCGTGCCGTACTGCGGGGTCGTAGGGTCAATGATAATCACACGGGACGGGTCAATATCCAGCTCTATACAGGCGTGAAGCGTATCAATAAAAGCATCGCGGTGGGTATCAATGAGGACGACGCTATGGTTGAACTCCTGCAAGGCCATGACTTTCAACAAAGAGGATTTGCCGGTCCCGCTCATGCCAGCAACTACGGCGTGATGATTGAGCGCATTGTCAAAATCAATCTGCCGGGGATACCTGAATCGCTCAAAGAAGGAAAGCCGTCTATATGGTGTGCCTGTGATCACCGCCGATGCCTCCCCGGAAGTCGGTGCCGCTGTTGCCGTGAACGCTTGAAGTGTTGGTGTCGTGAATAGAGGAGACAAGAGGCAAGAAATACCAACCAGCCAATGACGATGAGGGGGTACAGTTCCTTGTTGCCCTGCGCCAGCAGCCAGATAGTGACAAATAGATTCCAAACAAAACAGGCATGAAGCAAGCCGAAACCTGCCCCACGCCTTTGTGCTTGTCGGTGATATGCGACATGTGCTATCCCATACCAGATACGCTTTACAACGCGCGATAGAAACTTCCCGCAACGCTTCACAAAGGGAAAGGGACTGCTCACCCAGCGTTGGAATAACAGGTGAAAAATCCACCATGCTATAAGCCAAGTGAGCAGTGTTTCCATTTTTAATCCTTGCTGGCGGCAATAACCACCGCGCCCAAGAACAGCAGTCCCAACAGCAAAAACAATCCTCCACCTCCACCGCTGTCGTAAGACGGAGGGTTTCTCCGTTGCACTGGCAGGGGCGGGAGAACCTCTACCTCAACGGGTTTAGGCGGCTCATATCGGGTTAATTGTTGCCTGACCGGCTTTTCAACATTAGGTACATACTCCTCCTCACGCAACATACGCGCAGGATAGGTATTGCGGCACAGGTGATAAGGGCACTCATATTCAACAGGGTCGCCATTCACGCGGTTTGCGACACGGAAATAGTAGCGCTCTCCTCTATGAAGGTGGTACATCAGAGCAGGATTGTGCGCCATAAATCATCTCCTCAAGACGGGGCTTGCGCCCCGCCGGTTATTTGCTGTCCGACGCGGCGACTGCAACGCCTACCACTAAAGCGCCAACCGTCAGCACTGCCACCACGATCTTGCCAAACGCGCTCAACTCCGGCTCCGGTTTTTGGACAGAAGCCGGTACATCTTGGACATGACAATCACACACGATTTGCTTTGCCATACCCTCTCCCCCTTACCTCATTCCACAAAATGGACATTTGCCATCGATGAAGTGGAAGCGGCGCTTGTACGGCGCCAAGTGCCAATGAAAACTACGATGCGGGCGCCCGTGATGACACACTGGACGCGCCCTATAGTGGATGTGGCGCACGCTCCGCCTGCCACCATGGACGTGCTTATGGATGATCGTGAACAGAGACATACCCTATCCTTTCGGCGAGACGCCCCGCCACTTGGCGATTAGCTCGCCAACTCCTTCCGCCTACACACCGGACACAGATAGACGGCTCGTCTGTCGTCCTTGGTCCAGCGGAGAAACTCCAAGTAGACGGTGCATGCGATACAGAGCCATACGGTTCCCCCTCTCGGTTATGCTCCCGCCAGCCGTGTAGTCCAGTTGTGGTCAGGAGCTGGTGTAGGCGCGGTTTATTCCGCGCCATTGGTTGCCACCGCTGTGTCAAGGTCAAGGGTCAAGGTTGCGGTACACACCTTTTGGGTCATTTCGCCCAACAGATTGACCGTCTCGGTGAGGTGGTTGTGCTGGCAGGCCAATTGCTCAGCAACCACCTTTGCCGCGTGCGGATCGCCGATAGCGCGCAAGGAGTCGAATAGCGCACTCCAGTCACGCAACTGGGCACGCGCATTGCGCAGCAGGTCTGTTTTACGCTTGAGCGTTTCTTTGGACACGCCGGGTCTCCTCTGTGGAGGTTGTAACTTTAACTTGGCGCGTATTATCCACAGAGGAGAGTATTTTATTGCGTATGCGATTCAGATTTTTTTACATCCCACGAAACAATCTTGAAAGTGGCGTTGAGCTGGTTGAGCACAATCGCATATCGCTCATTTCGCAACTGTGTCCGCAGGCAGGATAAATACACCCTGAAGAAAAGCTTCATTGCAGCCGAGCCACGTTTCCACAACGAAGCCGGGTTGACACCCTCTTGAGCTGCAAATTCCTCAAGAGAGAGGTTGCCAACACTTAATTTCCAGCAGATGTATCGTATGTGCTTGGGGTTGTGGAGTTCCAGATGGGGATCAAAGTTGAAGCTGATCTGTAGAGCCAGCGAGGAATAATCCTGCTCATCGAGCACGCGAAAGGCATTCTGCAGAGCAGTGATGCCATCCTCGACGAGATAGCCAGGATTCAGAAAGGAAGAAACGGCGCGCCTGAAATTATCATCTCGATAGAAATGAGAAAAATCCCACCGGTACATGGGGCCTCCTTTTGGCCAATGAGCCAAGACAGAAACCCCGCACCACCGTGGTACAGTGCTTGACATATAGGACTTAAAGTTCTAAGATGCCTATATGTCCGCTGCTTTTCCAAGGGAGGAGCGGGCATAACCGGGGTGGTCGTCTTGTACACGGCCACCTCATTTTATTAACCGACTGCCCGCGAAACCCTAGTTCAAAAATGCCCTTGACATGGGTGATATACTGCATAGCTGTGCATCGCACATAAAAAGACCCTGTCGTTCACAAGAAGGTGGCAACCCTCTTGTGTCCTACAAAAGCCAACCACGGCAAAGCAAGGGACTGGGGCATCGCGGGCACATAAAATGGGCGCTACGCAAAGGCGCCCGTTTTATTTTGTACCGACTGAATAGGGCTATTGTCATTGGCCTTTTTACTTTTTATTCATAACATCACCTCCTCTTGACAAGATTTGCGGCTTCTGTTACAAATGGAGGTAGCACTCTTGGGGTGCCTTGGAGCCACTAGCGTCCGTTTGGCGACGGGTTGAGCGCCGGCGACTCCTGGCCTGGGGACAGCTCTTTACAACTTCATCTCCTCCATTCTGGAGACCTCCTGCTACGTCTCTTTTAACTCCCTTTTTCTGGGACTGCTTTCAAGCGCTCCTGCAGTGTCGCGATTTGAGCCGCTTGTAGAACCATCCGGTTGTGAGAGTTGAGCATCTCAAGACAGTCCCGATGAATACGTTTCGTGCTCTGTCTGAGGTCCTCTAATCCTTGCTGCAAAGACTCAACAGATAATTGATCAGCATCTTCATTTCCTCGAAAATACAAGTGGGTGAGCTGCCTGATGTTCTTTAGTCGCCTATAATATTTAATCGCCTTGCCTAGCATCCCCTCCACCATCTCAGCCATAGCTATACATTGTTCAAACTGCCGGCTCGTGTCCTGCATGTGAACTCGGTCAATGTAAAAGGCTACCAGAGACTGTCCCTCTGGTAGCAGGCTCATCTTTTGGAGTTCTGACACTAATTGGCCCAACTCTTCGTGTTTCTCGTCGATAGCGGTGATTATCCCTCGCTCCTCTATGAGATCCTTAAGAGTGGTTATTGCCTCAAGGAATTTTCGCCTTTGAGCAAGATATCTGCGAACGAATAACAGGTCGGTGAGGGAATCATAGTCGTCAAGCTCAATGTCGGGCGGGTTTTTGAGGTCAAGATTCTGTTGCGTCTCGGCTATTATTTCAAGACGAGATCTGGCGCTCTGGAGGATCTGGCTGAATTTGACAAAAGACGGGTTCTCGCGGCGCCACTGGGCGACATCCGAGGCACTACGTTCGGCTCTATAATATTCGCGGTGCGCGCCTTGGTGCCTTTTCGAGCAAAACTTCTTGAGGTCTGGATCGATAGATTTACCACAGAGTTCTATGCTCAGACCATCAGCACGTTTTTTTGTGACAAGACACTGGCAACCATCGTATTTTCGAGAGCTCATAGGGGTGCTCCCTATATCATAGGGTATAGGTGGTGCCCTGGCGGGCTTTCAAAAGTTTCGTCAGGCCAGGGTCGTGTTAGCGCACGACCCTGGCGAAACTTTCAGAATACATTATCGGAGAGACACGAATCTTGCGTCAACGGTTGTAAGACAAAACGGGATCGTCGTTGTTCTTTTGGAGCGCGTTTGCGTGCCATAAATCATTGCTCCACAGCATCATGCTCGTGGGGCATTTTCGTTTCAGAATGTTGTGGTGAGGTTGGATTCTCGGTGTCTGACTTCCTGGGAAGTGCCATGCCGAACAACGGCCGCTGATTGCTGACGGCTTTTTGAGGTAGTGCCGAGAGGAGAAATTACCACTTCTCTTTGAATTCGCGAATGACGTCTTCCGGTGGTGTCATGCAAGGCAAAGTGGGCATTAGTACGGCATGGCGAGTGAGATCGCTGCCAAAGCCCTGCTCAGAAATCCAAAATTGTTGCACGATTTTTTTCATCGGTTTTACCGACGACCCAGATTGGCATCAGCACCAGCTCTGGCTTTCCTAGATATGTCCCCTCATAGGTGAGCCAATGCAGATTCCCATCCATCGTTCCCGCCAACTTCTCTGCTCGTTTCTCATTCGTGGTAATCCACAATACACGCACAAACATATTCACTTTCTCTCCCAGCTTTTCCAGCATCTCTTTGAGTTGTCTTTCGCGTCTCACATACGATTTGTATGCTTCAATCTTTGAGATAATCTTGTCATCACCCTCCGTGTTGTTATCCCACTCGCAAAAATAGCGCACATTCTGAAGAGTGAAAATACGGTCAGGGACAAATAGCCATTCCTCTTTCTTCGCCAATACCCGTAGCTCGGCTTGATCGCTCACAAGGTCGGTGATGGCAAGCCCACGCTCGGCCAAGGCGAGGTCAAGGTATACGCCGAAGCGGGAACCTATAAGATCGTGCTCGATCTGTGCCTGTACGCCTTTCCGAGGCCTCCGTGTGCCATACGCTATATGGCCGGTCTTGGTGCGCCCCAGGCGGTGAAAGTAGCCCCTGTTGGCAAGCGCGGTAAGGCGGTTGAGTACGGCCGCTCGGGACTCACCAGGTAGGTCAAAGCGCTCATGTGCAATGGCGAGCTGTACGAGGTCGCTGGTGATGACGCCATGCCGCTGGACAAGGGCGATGATAGCGGTATCGCGGCGTTGGCCTTCGATGCGATAATCTTTTAGGACTTGCATGATTTTCTCTCTGTCCGTACAGTGTCCGATAAAGGTTCCCATACATGCCCTGCCATCCTACACCATAGTGGACTATGGGACACGGAGGGGCTTGATTTTGTTGGGGATTATTGGGGTATGTCGTTGTGTTTCAGCTACTTAGAGAAGTAGAAGTTCAAAGCGTATCCGTATAAAGAATTGAGCCGTAATTACTTACGGCTCTCTATTTTTCATTTGTGCGTTTTTTGTCCGATGTCGTCCGAAAAAAGGGGAGTTACCCGCTTTTGCCTGTCGGACAGATGTTCAAATGTCCGCTCCAGTCCCTGCCGTATATCCTCTTCGTTGACGATGTTGTAGCGGTCAAACACCGCGCGGGTCTTGTGGCCGGTGATAGACATCGCTATCTTCTCGGGTACGCCTGCACGGGTCATGTTGCGCACGGCAGTGCGCCGGAAATCATGAAAGAGTTTGTCATCTACGCCTGCGCGTTTGCACGCATTCCGCCACGCCAGCCGGAAATCCTTGATACGCTTGCCGCCATTGCGGTGGAATACCCACGGGATGAGGTCGAGCCTTTGGGCGCGTCGCCGCTCAATGATAGCGGCGATCTCACCGACAACCGCAAGCACCCGCCCCTCTTTATTCTTGGACACCTCGGGGCGCAGGCGGATCACCTCCCCCTGTACGTCGCGCCATTCAAGCGTCAGGATTTCACCCTTCCGCCAGCCGGAATAATACGCAAAGCGCATCACATCCTTGAGTTCTTCCGCAAGGTAGCCCACTACCCGCTCAAAGTCATTCGCTTCAAAGAACCCCTGCCGCGCGTTCTGCACTGTGATCGTGGGAAAATAGGGAATCTTCTCCACAAGGTGTTTGCGCGCCGCAAGCCGGAACGCCTGTTTGAGGTAGATGAGTTCGTGCCGCATAGTTGAGGCGGCAATGAGAGGAAACCGCTTTTTCACATACAGGTCAATGTGCCGTTCGGTCAGTTCGCTTGCCGCAAGGTCGCCTAATTCTTCACGCAAATGCCGCGTTTTCAATCTGACGGTGACTAAGGATCGCAGTTGCCTTTGCTCACAGTCGCTCAACAGATCGTCCAGCATCTCATTGATCGAGTAGGTTTTCGTTCCCTCCTGAAACCCTTTAAACTCTCCTCTCGCGCATTGGCCCAAGTAGTAGGACAACACGCTTTCGGCTTCGCGCTTCTTCTCCGTCTTGGCGCTTTTCCGGTACTCTTTGCCATTATGCGAAAACGCAATCCAGTAAATCTCACCGCGTAGGAACACTCTCCCCGGCATCGTTATCCTCCTTGTCAAAGAGCTTATTGCCTCCATTGTTCGGGCCTTTAATAAAGTCGTCAAGGCCCTGCTCACTGAAACGCAGTTGCTTCTTGGATAACTTCACGGCAAACGGCAAAGTTTTCCAGCTCCGATATAGCCAGTCCTCTGATGTCTTCAGACGCTCTGCCGCTTCCTGTACTGTCAGCAACCTATCCATACTCCCTCCCATGTAAAAGCCCTCTGTTTTTTCTGGATTTCCTCTCGGCCATACATCACCCCCACTGATTAAAATTGCGGGAGTTTATGTCGTTCACGTACAAGAGTAGGTCTTGAAACTGCTCTATCGTCATATCTTTTATGGTTCCTTCGTCCAGATTGAGCAGTAGAAGCATGTGGTACAATCCCCGCTCAGTGAAGCCAGCTTCCTCGGCTTTCTGCGCCAGCCGGGTCTGGCGTGCCGTCATCACATCCATGACTTTCCAACTCCTCAATTGCCGTGGCAACAATCAAGCCCAGCAGGCGAGTTATGGGCATACAGTAGCCCTTGGCGAGACGATAGAGCCGCCTAATGCTCTCATCCGCCGCAATACGCGGCTGATACAATCCCTTATGACTCATAGTAGCATCCTCATAGTGGGAATGTTGCAGATTGGCGGGGGTGGTTAGGAAATTTTTTACGGGGGAAAGCCACCGATATGGAGCCAGCGGGCAAGGCAAGATGCTTATCTGGCGCGCGGATGCGAAATAACAGTAAAGCCCCATCTCAAAGAGTGGGGCTTTACCAATACTCACATTCGACAGCATACACCGAAAGCGTTACGAGTGACTCAAGCGCATCAGGGTTGCTCCGCGACCATGGCCCTTTAGTTCCCAGTCAAAGCCAGCGCCCCACAGAGCGCAGGTGTCATCAACGAGTGCCTTAAGCCGGGTTATGCACACTCCTCTCTACACCAATGGCGGCTCTCTCCCGTGCCACTGGACTTATATGCGAAGGGACTAATAAACATCCCAACCGTTGAATCCCTCGCACCAAAAAGCAACAGTCCTATTAATAGACGCTTTGAGCTGTAACATATTTTCGTCTTTTGCGGGCGTCTTATAAAGGATGTTATAGAGCTCTAAAAGAACTTCAAGGCCAGCACCTTTTCGACCGCGCGCGAGCAGGGCCTGTGCAGCCTCATACCACTTCTGAAAGTCGTCGAATTCACTCGTGCTGGGATCAAGAATGGTGTGTTCACGAGGCATGTAGGTATTCCTTCCCTTGATAGGTTGACTGACATCTACAATTATGCTATTAGTTCTAATAGAACTATTTGATCATTTAATATATCCGTAAACGGGCGAGTCGAACACCAACCTCTGTCTCGGTGAGCCCGCCATACTGTCGAGATCGGTGCAATCTACGCCAGATGAGTTGCGGTAGCTGACGGGTAGTGACAGTGAGGCGTTTGATCCAAATGTCACTCGCCTCCACGAAAATCTCGTGGTCCAGGTCATCTCGCGCCTCACGGACGCTGAAGAGTTGCGCAAACTCATCGTGCCGATCTTGACGGTCTATGACTGAGTGCGGCTGGTATGTGTGCTCATGGATTGGTGTCGAACCCCAATCAATGGCACTGAGGAGGGCATCAAGGTCAGGTTCGTTGCCGGGAATTGGGTGCCACTGGTGGTGGCGTTGGCGGTACTGCTGGTGTGACTGGTCCATTTGAAAGCCCTTGTTTGGGACGTAAATATCCCTTACAAGAGCCAACCACGGGACCCGCTGTGACTGATGGGATTCTCGTTACAGTGAAGCCAAACGGCGTTATTGAATTAGTCGCCTACTGGCTGACAGTCGTCTCGGTAGATCGTCTCGGGGTAAGCTCCGTTCTTTGTGTGCTGCGGTCACTGTGGTGCCGCGCGGTTATCCGCCGAGACATGTGGGCGGGTGGCAGTGCCAACCCGCAGGACATGCGGCGATAACATTGCAGAGGAGCTGCCACCCTGTCTCATTACCTTGCAGCGTAAAGCCAGGAGCCATGGGTACTTTGCCACTGACCGCGAGAAATACAAGGACTGCTAAAGTCGTCATCATGGGGGCCTTTCCTATGCCTATGATGGTGGCCGGGCCGCCTTTGTTGGTTGTCCGGGGCCTCGGTGTCTTAACCACCGAGGCCCAAACGCACTTCTATTTATAATCATATCACGGCGGGAATGTATTTTTGATGCACTCCGTCTACATCGCAGTTCTTTATTATTATCGGCGTCCCACGGCATTATTGCTTGTGGGGCGTTTTCATTTTCGGGATGTGGGGTTTGGGCCATGTTGTGATGGGATCGGTTCTTCGCGTCTGATGTGCCCAGAAGTGTCGGTGTATTCTGCGGCCGCTGATTGCTGACGGTCTTTTGAGATGGTGCAGACCGACGACCTATTCTTCCCCCGGTCCCGCCGCGATTCCAGCAGACTATGTAGCTCCTGATCTCCCGTCCTGCCGGTGTACCAGATGGGCTCAAAAAAGCGTTGAGGGTCAGCGTATTCTGCCTCACACGTGAACCAGTGTAGCCCAGTGCCTTTACTGTTATTCAACGCCAGGCTGTGCCGGCGGATATTCTCCAGCCGCTCCCGGCTTCGGGTCGTCCAGAGTACCCGGAACGGGAAAAACGCCTGCTCGCCTCGGCGCGCTTTCTCCCGCTCTTGTAACCAGAAGTGGTGATACGCCTTGATTTTGGACTCCACTACCTTGCCTCGCTCGGTTGATCGGTCTGCCTCGGTGGGCAGGGTCATGGAGCGCCCTTGATGCTTCAGGATGAAGAGGATGTCGTGCTTGAAGGATGCTTTCACCGTGCGTGCGCCATCCTGGTATGCCACTGAGCGATATGGGAGTTCGTCTTCAATGACGCAATCCACCAGCTCGACGTCAGGCCACTCGGCCGCTGCACAGGTTGCGGCAAACTGGACGCGGCTAATCATCAGGGCGTGCTGTACTGTATCAGCGCTGATCTTTTGTGCCCGCTTCTTCACTCGATCCGGCTCAATGCCATACAGGGCGGTGAGTTCACGGCCGGCTTGCTGACCCAACTGATAGACATACGGCAGGTGCGCTGAAGATCGCTGGTGGCGGATGAGGTAGCGGTGCGCGGTCAGTTTCTGGAGTCGGCGTAGAATCTGCTGGTCAGAGCCAGGGATGAGTTGCTGGATGAGGTCGGCCGTCAGGATACGGAAGTCAAAGACGCACTTGAGCAGCTCACGGTCACGCGATGTGAGATGAAGCGGGAGTGTGGGTTTTTCCGTTTGAATGGGCATGTGTTTGCTCTCTTGTAGAGCGTTCTGTTCCAGCAGGGGCAGGGTGTATTGACACGCTGTCCCTGCGAGCCCGTTTGGCACCGCGTCGGTGTTGCCGACAGGCGGCACGGACGCGGTGCTGGTGGTTATCGCCATGGTCCGTGGGAGACGGGCGGACTGTCTGCCTATCGGCCTTTGTTTGTCCGAAAGAGTTTGGTTGTGCCAGTTGCTGCGGGGGTGCGCGTTGTCGGCCGATTTTGTCCATGACGGCGTGCCGGCATGGGTTACAAAATCGAGCGCCGACTCCAAAGGGAAAGGTTGAGCCACTGCGGTAGCAGGTGGCGAGACCCGAAGCGACCACGGCAGCCGTGATAACGGATACACTGCCGTGGAAGTGGAGTCCCGCTATCGCGGGATTTGCATTTGGAGTCGGCGATACGCCGACAACGCGCACCCCCGCGATAGTTGCTTTCCTGATAAGGAAAGACGCCGTTTGCGGATACGCTGGCTGTTGTGCCATCCCTACAAACCAGCATGTGGAGGTGTGTGTAGGGTTTGCGATGGCTCATTGTAGGGTTGTTTGTAGGATTTATAAGGACATCATGGCATATCTTGTGGCCCTTCCACAAGCTTCCGGACGGAGCGCTCAATGACCTCCCGGGGTCGCCCGAAGCGCTGACGCGAGGTGCGGATAATCGTGTCCTTATGACCATGTGCTATTGTAGGTGGCTTGGTCCGCATCGAAAACGCCGTGGTTGTCTCGCCGTTGACGGAGAGGCGGATATAGGCATGGTGCACGCTGAGGGAGGTAAAGTCGGCTGTGCGGAAAGCGTCTCCAAACTCTCGTTCAAACACCACGCCGTCGCTGCCGGAGAGCCGGAAGGCAATCTGGGAGCCGGCATTACCAAAGATCGCGGCCTGCATGGTCGGGGGGAGCTGGGCCGTATACTGGTGGCTCAGGGTCAGCGACAGCCCAAACTTGCGGCCTTCGCTGAGAATATCTGCCAAGACCTTGCCCTTCACGTTGTGGCATTCGTCCACATACAGGAAGAAGGGTCGTTGGCCTGGTGCGCGGGAGAGCGCGGACAGGAAAAACTCCTCGGCAATGAGCGAGGCCAGGAGCGCGGCGTTGTCGTCACCAATGGTGCCTTTGCTTAGATTCGCAATAAGGATTTGCCCCCGGTCCATGACCTCGGACATCAGCACGGTGCGGTGATGCTGGGCGAGCACGCCCCGCATGGCGGCAACCGCAAGGAAGGCGCGGAGTTTGTTTTGCAGGGGGGCAATCACTTCGTTGCGGAACTGCGGAGTGTAGGTGGCAAACTCCTCCTCCCAAAACTCTTTGACAATGGGGTCACGGATCTGCGCGACAATGGCCGCACGGAATTCTTTATTGACGAGCAGTTTCGGAATCCAGAGGAGTGTGGCACCTTGGAGCCCGGTCACGGCGTGCGTGGCGTTTCTCAAGAGGTCTTCGGAGCGCGGCCCTATGAGCGTCTCGCCCCAGGCGGACTTGAAGAGCGAGACCACGCGAGAGACCATGAGGTCCTTGAACCGGGGATCGCCAGAGGCGAGCACGTTGAGCGAGATGGGCCAGTCATCCGAGGGGTCAAACGCGATGGTGTGGTTAATGCGCGCGGCCGGGATGCGTTCAAGAATCTGCGCCGCCAGCTCCCCATGGGGATCGACCAGGCCAAAGCCATCCCCGCGTGCCGCGTGTGCGGCCATCATGTTGAGGAGCAGGGTGGACTTGCCGGTGCCGCTGCCACCACAGACATAGAGGTGGCGCCCAAGATCACCAAGGTGAATGCCAAACGGCCGGTGTTGTTCCCGGAAATCGGTTGTGCCTAGTGGAATCATACCCCCCGCCGTTCCGTAGGGAGACCAGCCACTAACTGATGGCTGATCTCCGTACTGCGCGCCGCTCACCTTTGTGGGAGTTAGAGCGGTAGACACAGGAGAGCTAGGCTGGTGTGCCCGTGTCCCTGGGTAACGGCGGGAGGTCTGATGCCAGACGTATGCAGGGGGTATCTCTTCCGTAGTATACCCTGATGGCTGCGGGGTGAGAAGCATGCGGGCTGTGGAGAATGGTGGAAGGAAAGAATACCATCAACCGGAACGACACCCCATGGCTCCTCCGAGAGGGATTAGATCGTCACTGCAATGACCGGTGTATCAACCGCCTCCATGTCGTATGGGACAGGCCATCCTCTGGTGAGTCGTCCCTCAACATAGGCTTGCGCAGCGTTCCTGATGAGGTCTAGCGCTTCGTGTTTCGTAGAGGCCCAGATTGCACAGGCCAGTGCAGGGATACTGGCATGCCAACGGCCGTCGCCGTGTTGTATAAGTTCAACGCGGAAAACGTAGGTTTTTCCGATGTGGTGTTGTTGGAGTGGGATCACCTGGATGTCATGCATAGTTTTTGATAGGCGTGTTAGGGCTCGGTGATTGCTGATTCTTCATCCTCGGGGATATCATGATGTGTGTGTCGGCGCGGTTCGGCATTGGTGTATGATGCGGCTTCATACTCGTGAGGTCTGTCAGTAACGCGCGGCGCTCCACGCTTCGGCGCTTCGAGCTGCAAGAGTTGTGTCTCAAGTTCACCTATCCGATGGTTCTGCGTCATGAGCTGCTGCACGAACGTCTCCCGCTCGTGGACAAACTGCTCGCGGTCTTCCTTCAACTGTGTAATGAAATAATCCTTCCCTTTGTTCGTAATCTTCAAATCCAAAATCTCCTGCTCTAACTCCTTCACTTTTTTTATATCCTCAACAGTTTCACGCTCCGTGTGTTCCTTCAATTGCCCATCAGGGGTAGCACCGTTCGGAACGCTCTGCTTGGTTTCGGAAGTGTTTGGAAGCGTTCCTGTATGTATTTTTGCCTGCTCCTCTTTGATCGCCAATGCCACGCTCTGCGACGTGATGAAATACTTGTGCTCGTTCGTGTCAAAGAAACAATCCAGGCGGCTCACGCTGTCTTTGTTTGGATGGCACCAGTTGATAATGCTCCGCTCGGTGCGGGCAACGCCCGCGTCTTCAAACATCCGCGCTGATTCTCTCACGGTAAGCGTGTGGCTTTCTTTGCGTTCGGAAGCGTTCGGAAGGTTTCGGAATGCTTCGGAATCTTTCGGAATGTTTCCGAATAGTTCGGAAGGATTGATGATCATACACACATTCTATGGTGCGTAGCCCATGAAAACAAACAAGAGTTATCCACAGCGCAAGGATTTGTAGGGTGTGGCATAATGAAGAGGTGCAATCTGTAGGAGAAATATTACGGGAGAGAAATATCATTCTTGAAACGAATGATCCTGTTGTTGCGGATGGATTTACCCAGGTCCCGAATTTCATCTTGAAAAATAAGCAGCTCACGATTGGTGAGAAGATGACGTTTGCGATGTTCCTTTCTTACGCATGGCACAATGAGAGCTGCTTCCCTGGACAAGAGAGGTTGGCAGAAGATATTGGCGTGACGCGCCGCAGTGTCAACACCTTCGTGAAAGGATTAGAGAAGAAAGGATTCCTCACGATTCAGAGAAGAGGATTAGGCAAAACGAATATCTATACGCTGCGCTATCGGGTGCAGCAAGAACCGTCCGCAGCATCTGTGAAAAAGCCGTGGAGAATCCCTTCCTGATGTGAAAAATTTGCACATCTGGATGTGCAAATATGGCGCTTCTAGAGATGCAATATTTGCACACTAATAATATAGAGAGTAAGAATACTCATTTAAAAATATTCAGTATCGGCGGTTTAAATAAAAAATTCTTTTAAGGACCACTCAAACTTTCCCGCGGCAACACCCCAGTATCAACCCACATCCTACACCCCCTCATATCCTTTTTAATTATAAACCCTCTTTGTGCTCTTCACTCACCACCGGAATGTCTCGGGTGGTGAGTACAAGAGGTCTTTGACAACAAAGGGGGAAGCTATGCGGGAGTATTTTTGTATCGGCTCAAGTCCATCTGAAGAGGATTGTGCCCAAGTCGGGCGGCCGGATTATCGGAGGAAAGCCATCGCTGAATGCTACCGGTTCATTCAACTCATCCGCGACGCGGTCGGCGCGGAACCGGAAGGCGCGGAGTTGCGCATCAAGGCGTTTGAGCATGACTTTGGGACCTATCACGAGGTGGTGTGTTGGTTTGACACCGAGAACGAGGCAGCGCGGGAATACGCCATACGTTGCGAGAACGACGCACCAGCGACGTGGGAGGGATGACCATGGACATGGTCTGCATCAACTGCGGCGAACCGTGGGACATGGATTATGTGCTGCATGAAGCCGTGGACGCGTTCACGCGGGCACACAGCCGTATTGACCGCTGTCCCGCATGCCCTGCCACCGGTCGTCCCGCTCTGTCCCAGAAGCAACGGGAGCGGTTAGACCTCATCGCGCATCTGGCGGATATGTGCGGCGACGATATTGACGGCTTTGTGTCTGAACTTGAGGACTATGGGTTGGTCTGAAGAAGGAGGGGTGTATGACGCATCAGAGAGGGGCAAGGCACTCACGCCACAGGCCCGCAATACGCTTCCTGTGGCATCCTGGCACCCGCGATATCTTTTCGGGGTACGGGCTGGTCATAGGACCATCGTTCCTGGTAGGCATGGTCATGGTTGACCGGCCAAAGCCCGTAGATCCCGCCTGGTTGGTAGTGATTGAGCGCACATTTGGTAGCTACCAACTTGCGGTCATGACGCAAAGCGGCGAGCGAGGAATCGTGTGCCAGATGCTGATTGCCAAGGAAAGCACGTCGTACCTCCGCAGCCTGCCATATCCACGCATTGGGGCGCTGCGCGACGCGCTTCTACCGCTGCTTGACCAGCCGCCGGCGGCATCGCTCTCACTCACCTGGCATCCAGCAAGTCAGTGCTGGGTGTCGGAGATCATACCGGGCATTCTCCCATTGTTCCCACTCGGCCGGGTCGTCGCAACACCCGGAGCCCTCCGGGCGCTTGAAAACGCCGGGCAGGAACCTGAAGAGTTTTTAAACCGGCACGTGTACGGCGATTGGGGAGAAGTCCCCGAAGAAGATAAGCGAGAAAATGAGACATCGCTTCACCATGGGTGGCGCATCCTGTCCGCCTATACCACCAGAGCCGGCGAGCAGATTTGGGTGATTACGGAAGCTGACAGAAGCGCTACGACGTTTTTGCTTCCCAGCGAGTATTGAGAGGAGCACATACGACAAAGTTACAGCGCTCCCGGTGGTTGCGTGCCCTGGCAATCGCAAAAATCCTCTTTGAAGAAGAGGGGTATCACACGGTCTATCTGGAAGAAATTGAGAAATATATCACAGGAGGTGTTATGGCCCCTGAACCCCTGGTGCTCCCGATTTATCGGGTGTCTTTAGTCCGGGAAGGAGCATTGAAGTATGACCAGCAAATGCGCAGTTCCCGGTGTGTTGCCCAGCTCCTGCAAGAGTACCTGACGGATGCGGACAGAGAGTATTTCGTGGTAATTCTCGTGGATCAGAAAAACCGCCTTATCGGAATCAACACGGCGTTCATAGGGAGTTTGACCGCCAGCACGATCCATCCGCGTGAGGTGTTTAAGCCTGCGTTCCTGTGCAATGCGGCCTCCATCATTCTTGGCCACAATCACCCCAGCGGCGACACCTTGCCCAGCAGGGAAGATCGCGCGTCTACGACACGGCTGGTGGCAGCGGGGAAACTCCTCGGCGTGGCGGTGGTTGACCATGTGATTATCGGCAGTGAGGGGCGGTACTTCTCGTTTGCCGATGAAGGGTTGTTGGAGAAGGAGGGAGGGTAATGGCTGAGACACTACCACTGATTACTATTCGGATGGATGGCAACACGCAGGCGCGTGAGACCCTTGATATGGTGGTTATCAGCGAGTACGCAGAGGCCATGAAGCGTGGGGATGCGTTCCCGCCTGTTGATTTGTATTTTGATGGGACGAACTATTGGCTTGCTGATGGCTTTCACCGAGTCAAGGCCGCGACGCAGGTCGGCCAGGATGCTATTGCGGCCGTTGTGCATCAAGGTGGACAACGTGAGGCGTTACTGCATGCCGTTGGTGCGAATGACACGCATGGTCTTCGGCGGAGCAATGCTGACAAGCGCAAGGCCGTGCTGACATTACTCACGGATAAGGAGTGGCAGGAGTGGAGTGATAACGAGGTTGCCCGGCGTACAAGAACGAGCAATCACTTTGTCACGAAGATCCGGCAGGAGCATCTTGGAACGTTCCAAGATAGCGCAGCACCGCGCAAGGTGAACCGTGGAGGAACAACCTACACCATGGACACCGGCCGGATTGGCGCCACAAGGACATCAGCGCCAAAAAAAGCCGCGCCAGCGGCACCAACCAGCAAGAGTGCTGTGGTGGAGCCGCAACGAGTGCAACTCACCGCTGTCCGCTCCACTTCTCCGCCACCGGGCGAGAGGACCACACCCCCGGTGCCATCGCCAGCAGTACCCCTTGTGGTTGTTCCTCGGCCGGCCGTGGAGAGGGAAGAGCCCGTGGCCATGCCACCGGTGCCGGCACTCGTGAGGGCCTGGGAGCAGGCAAGTGAGGAAGAGCGCCAGGTGTTTGTGATGCAGTACCGCACGGTACTGCAGGAGCTGCTGGCCGTGATGAAGGAGGAAGAGCCGGCCGTGCTGCCTCCTGATGTTCACCCAGACACGCAGCCAGGATTGATTTTGATAGTGCTCCGCACTGCCACGGCGCCACTGTCACAAGAGGAGCTGGCACAGGTGCCAGGGATTAATCGGCGTGTGCTCGGCCGCGATCTTACACGCTTATGTAAGACGGGGCGCATTGAGAAGGCCGCTGATGGTCGCTATGCACTCGTGCGCGCAACACATGAAGTGTGATGTTCTTTTTTAGCACGTTATAATTGCTCCCATAATAGGGGAGGAGAGTCATGCCCTGGGTCGAGGACCTGGGGCTTTTTGTTTGGGGGGTATGCGATCACCGCATAGCATCTGCTGACGGACGAACGCAAAGGCGCGGCAGCGGCGGGCGGTGGTGCGTTGAGGCAGGGCGCGGCGAGAGTGGAGAGCTTATACAGCCAGGATCTTCTGAGCAAGAATCGTGCCGAACACTATTACTAGGGAAACCGATTCCTGTGATTTACATCACAGGACAGGAAAATTAAAAAATTTCAGTCCTGGGGTACATTTATTATTGTGGAGCACTGCGTTTTCGTTTATCCTAAACCTCGCAAGAAAAACTCTTGACACCCGCGAACAGCGAGGAGCTACCTGATGGCTCAGGCAACACCCCTCCAGTCACCACGCTTTTCTTTTCACATTCTCTATACCGATAGATACAGATGTACGGCAAGCTCAGATGGAAGGTTCCATCTATGCCCGTGTCGTTTGCCTGGGTGATAGCATCAATCACCTAGGCTACTCAAGTAAGCTTCAATCCTTTTAGATATCTATAGCATGCCTCCTATCTATGTTGATTATTGGAGGCATGCTATAGTACCAGTAGTTACTTTGACAATCTATTGGTGAGAGAGATAAGAGAGGAGGTACAACATACTACAAATGAAGATGTGGAGTGGTACCAGATGCGTTACCCTAGTCCTGAATACATAGAGGGATAGAGGGCTGATCATGGCTGCGGTTTACTATCACTATACATCCCGTCAGTTTGCTCAAGACATTTACTGTACTGGGAAAGTGGACAACCCTCATGGGGTAAACTACATCACGCCCGATCTTTATACAAGTGGCGCCGAAGCAGCACAATCCTTGGGGATAACAAAAAAACCAGTCGAAGTGATCTGCGTGATACCAGGTCATGTGTTGCAAACAGCGATGAGCGGCAGAGTCCCTGCATCTACAGTGATCACTGGAGTCACTGATCCAGTCACAGGTGCCCTTGTGAGGAGGGGTGGTGGTAATCAAATAGTCATTCCACAGCCTATTCATTTGAATCCCGTCCAGTTTATCAATTTGGCTGTACCGTAGAAGTGAGAGGGAAAAACTATGCCCGGACGGTTTATCGATGTCCCACTTGAATTAGGAGAGTGGATTGCAGCAGCCATTAAGCGGTTTGCCGACGATCATCATCTCAATTGCGTGCTCTGGCACGAAGATGAACATATCTGGTTCGTGGAGCAGGAGAGAGACTATAGCAGTTTCTCTTGCAGAAGGCGTGTTCAAATCACACCATACTGGGATCCTGGTTCAGAACGGGGTTTGTACTTTGTTCCACAGATATTCGTGATGCCGAAAGATAGGCGTGTAATTAAAACCCTCAAGCAAGTTAACAAAGACCATATAAGGAGTCTTTCGATGCTAGAGCTGCCAAGGAACAACATGGACGAAGTCCATAGAAAAGTTTCTAGGGAACTTTTGTCTGTTTGGGAAATTGTACAAAAGTATGACCCCGACGCGATGGATTTTGATGAGGTAGTCCAGCGCACAAGCGAGAATGGTTAAAGCATACGAAAATACTTCACGAATGTAGATAGACCCGCAGTTCCTGTGTTGACTCTTCACTCCATGTAAATCTCCGACATCTACTCACGGGCCGAGTACCTCCCCTCAGCGATAGCGTTACCGTGATGCTCCCCTACAATCAGCGCCAGGACGATGTGCGCGTAGTGGCTTTCCCACTTGGCAAGATAAACCCCGACACACTCACTGTGTTCGGGGTTTCCTTTTGCCTTCTCTACCTGTCGCCAACTCCACAGTGTTCCGTTCCAGGGATTCTGAAATTGCATCATTTCGTCGCGATCTTCTATTGAAAGCGACACATCACTCACACCGCGACAAATAATTGGAAAGAAATAACGACATTTAATTTGAGAAGTGACAGGTGTGCATAACCGGCGTTTGTGCAGCTGGTTTAGCATGTTATAGTAAGTGCGTGATAAACGGGATTATCAAGTATTATTTCCTGTAGTTCTATGAGGAGAAAACGTGCTAAGGAAAAGAACACACGGGCGGTGGTGGTGTCAAGGCAGACAGCACCGGTGCGGGTGAGTGTGGATGCGCTGGCCGCGATTCCGGAAGAAGAGGTGTGGTTGGCGAGTCGCAAGAGCGCCAGGACCAGGCGCGCGTATCGCAATGACGTGGCGCAGTTCATGAAGATGTTTGGGATTCGGTCACCAGAAGAGCTACGCAAGATTGATCACCGCGCGGTCATGGCCTGGGAGCGGCTCATGCGTGAGCAAGAGGGGATACAGCATACGACCGTGCGCCGACGGCTGGCAGCATTGTCGAGTTTGTTTACGCACCTCGTGAAGTTTGATGTTGTTGAGATGAATCCGGTGCGCGATGTCGAGCGGCCGGTGGTGAATCGTCGTGAAGGGATGACGCTCGCGTTCTCCCAAAAGCAGGCGCGGGCGATTTTGGATAGACCGCGTGAGGATACGGTGCTCGGGTTGCGTGATCGCGCAATTTTGTCTGTGGGGCTGCAGGTGGGATTCCGCCGTTCGGAGATCGCAAGCCTCAAGGTGGGGGACTTCCATATCAATCGAGGATACGATGCTTTGCGTGTGGTACGCAAGGGCGGCAAGAAGGGATCACTTGCCATTCATCCGCAGACAGCACAGCGTATCAGAGATTACTTCGCAGTGGCTGGACATGGTGAGGATCTGGATGGGTCGTTGTTCCGGCCGGTGAGGGGGAATCGGAAAGAGCAGGACAGCCGCCGGCACTTGCATCCTGATATTATTGATCGGGTGCTCCGGAAGTACGCGCGGCGCATTGGGTTGAGTAGGGGATACTCGGCGCACTCGATGCGTGCTACGTTTATTACGACTGCGTTGGATAACGGGGCGAGTTTGGAGGATGTGCAGAGTGCGGCTGGACATGCAGATCCTTCTACGACGAAGCTGTATGATCGACGGGGGTATAATCCGGAGAAGAGTGCGAGTTTCTTTGCGAATTATTGAGGCGAGATTATTCTGCTCTTGCTATGATGCTCGGCTCCCAACTGTTATTGGATTTCATCCATCATTAGTAACTTGGGAGAAATCGACAGGACCATTTGCAAGAATCATTGCACGAAGTATAATACTTGCTTTAGAGGAATCGCGAAGGAAAATACAGAAAGCGGAGAAGAACGCTGTCGAAGATACAAGTGCCGTTTCCCATTGCGTAGCTCTTTCAATCACATTATTTGGAAATTCTGGCATGTTATTAGTTCCGCGCTTCTCGGGTGGTTCAAACCGCCAAGCATTGCCAAACAATATGCCTTTACAGGACTTTTTGGTATCTTCTTCGTATTTGAGAAGGTAGTCGTTAAGTTGGCGTAGATTTGTCAGTGATATACTCTTTGATACCCCCTTGACCTCGATAAGATACTCAGTCCCATCAACTTCCAAAATATACTCTTCTTGACCATGTTTGGAAGGGAGAACCTTGCCTCCGAGTTCTTCAAGACACTTCTTGAAGATTTCTTCTAGCTCTGGTCCCGATGCATAAAGAAGTTTTTTGTAGCCTTCTAAGGTATGACGCTGGGTTTCTAACTCCCCGATTCACTACCGGACACTTTTTAAGGTCTAAATTGAAATATTCACTCCCTGACGCTTATGCGAAGTGGTTTGCAATGTGTAGTTAGAGGTTGTCCCATCGTATACTCTCGCTGGAAAGCACAACCAATCCAGAAGGAGCAGGCGATGAGTGACAACCTCCGCAGATATCGTGCCATACGGGACGCTTTAATACAATGGTATCCTGGCCAGCCCACAGGCACAGTCGCCAGGCACATGACCTCTCTTGCGGCGCTCATCAGCGGTATCGTGGGCAGCAAGAGCACCCAACTGCCCAGCGTCGCCACCAAAATCCCCGATGGCACCAAGCCCGAGAGCCGTGTCAAACGCTTGACCAGATGGCTCGACAACGAGCGTATCTTGGAGGAGGTGTACTTTTTACCGTATGTCGATATCTTATTGACTCAGTTAGCCCTAGAGACGCTTGTGGTGGTCATGGATGGCAGTGTCGTCGGCCGTGGCTGCCTGGCGCTGATGCTCCACGTCGTCTATAAGGGGCGCGCCCTGCCCCTGGCGTGGCGCGTGCGCCAAAGTCCCAAAGGGCATTGTCCCGAGGACCTCCATATCGCCGTGGTCGAGCTGATGAGCACGATGATCCCCGAGGGGGCCACGGTGGTCTTTCTGGGCGACGGCGAGTTCGATGGGACGGCTCTTCAGGACACGCTGCGCGAGATGGGTTGGTCCTACGTGTGCCGGACGGCCATGAGCACGACGGCGACGTGGGAGGGCGAGACCTTTCGCCTCGATGCTTGAGGCGCGTGTATCCAGCCTGGTAGGCTGATTGAGTTAAAGGAGGTCTATGTCACACGAGAGGCGTATGGGCCAATCATGGTGCTGTGTTGTTGGGCCAAGGGGTATCAAGAGCCCCTGTATCTGGTCAGCAATCTGGCGACCGCAGAGGAGGCGTGTCGCTTCTATCAAAAGCGATTCCGCATCGAGACCTTTTTCTCAGACCAGAAAAGCCGAGGTTTCCATATTCATAAGTCGCATATATCAGACCCACAGCGTCTTTCTCGGTTATTGATAGCGGCGTGTTTAGCCTATATTTGGATTGTCTATTGAGGTTCATTATGTGAAAAAGATGGATGGAGAGAGATTATTCATCGTAGGAAGCGCTGTGATTGAAGTCTCTTCCAGTTGGGGTTGAGGGTCCTTGAGCATTTTTTAAACGAAGATTTACCGATCCCTGTTCAATTCCATGTCACCATTTAGTAGAAAAAAAGTGTACGGTGGTAAAACTCCCCGATTTCATCGAAAAGCTTTCTTATATCCTTCCGCCTATTCGCTATCTCTGTCTCAATCTCAGTAACATGGGGGATTGTTAAATTCTCCGACCAGTCAGGTATTGTGGTGCGAGGAACGATTCCCGTCAAATCTCGCAGGACAAGAGATACCGCATCTTTAGGTTCAATACTCTTCAGAAGAGGTAAAAGGATTATTTCTCCCGTAACTATCTGTGGTTCCCGGGGATAAACTTTGTATGGTTGCCAGGCGTCGCGCTTCGTTACCTGGCGATAGACTTCAATTTTGTAAGAACCTGCCAAAATTTCTCCGTAGCGATTTGTGATAAAAGGTGTGTGTGGTACTTCGTACTTGGTATCGTATGACCCGAAATATTGAGTCAGCTCAAAGGATAGGCTACCCTGGGGGATAAATAGATAGTACGCCCAATCCTTCAGGTGGGTCAGGTACGACGGAAACTGTTCCTTCTTGATAACAATGCTTTCTCCGCTTTCGTTAGATACCCCGATATCAATCGGGCTCCAGGCGTAATTATTTACTCTATCGGGGTAATTATGTGGACGATGGACAGAGCGCTTAAAATCTGTCAGAACAATCACGTTGCCTTTAGAGTGAAGCAAGCGGATCAAAGAAATACGGAGATCCTTCAGTCGCTCATAGGTAATCTTTTGCAGTTTCGATTCGTCTAATGACCTTACGTCGATCACTATGGTATCGTAATCAACAATGTTTGGAAGCGTCTGTGCGTCCCATTCAACGGAATCGACACCCAAGTACCCCCTGGACCCTATCACAAGATACCGTTTTTCAGAACCACCATTCGTTTGAGGCAGTAGACCAGCGTTGGGCGTGCGAGTAGTGTTATCCATTTCGATATCGTCATGTGGCAACATTGCGTATTACGTCAGTACTCTGAATGCAACTTGTATTAAGCATAGAGATTAACATTTTTCAATAGGTTGTGCGATGCCAAGGTATCACCCCATAGTGGAATCGCACATCGGCATCTGTGCCGCCGTCCTTTCGGCCTAATCACCGGCTCGACATGATCGACATTGAGGGTCGCAATGAATCGGGGATTGCGATCGTGTGTCGTGATGTGTGATCTCGTCTCCTCAACTGGCGAGGGAAAGGATGAGCCCCTGTCGGAAACGTGCACGGAAGGCGACGGGGTGAGGGCTTAAATTACTCAGAAACTCATTTCCTTTGGCTCTTTAGAATCCCACCTGTGCAGCTGGCGAAAGTTAAGGGGAATGTCCACCATCTTGTTGGGTTTACCCCTTGTTATAGGAGAAATAAAAGGGTGAAACCGTAAGCAACTATCCTAACGGCGAAGAGTGAAAATTTTCCGAAGTAAGAATTTTTGTCAAACCTCGATGCTTTGATGTAATCTCGGAAAATGAAAATTAGGAATATTAATACAGATCCAAAAATCGCTCCAATAATGCTCAATGTACGATATCCAGATGAGACATCGCATCGAAAATACCTAAACACAGATGAAGTGACTAGCACGTAAGAAAGTGCAACACCTCGTCCAATATAATCTTTTCTCTTCGCCACAAGCTTTGCAGTGTCCATTCCATCGGGATCAAGCGTTGCCCCTTCTTCTAGCTGTCGTTCGGTATCAAGCTCGGATGCATATGCATAAAATACTTCCAAGAGTAAGAATGCAAGAATGCCTAGAAGAATCTTCAGGTAGATGATTGTTTCCATTCAAATAACCTGAACTGCAAGAATGACAGTATGAACACACTGCGGGCTAACGTTGCCGTGTTTCCAATTAACCGTGATTGGCTGAAGGCCGAGTTGACCTCCCTGTGTTTTTTTCAGATGCGCTTGAAAGAGAGGTGAGGCATTCGTCTGGATGGTTGGCGATGGACTTGACGCTTGCGCGGACATAGGTCTGATGATCCCATTAGGAGTCCAACCAGGCGCATCTTTCCATTCGAATTCAAGCGAAGTAGCCATTGTATGGCGTAGTGGGCCATTCGTTACTTCTAATTCATACTGATGCGTTGCTCCTTTACCATTACCTGTAATCTGTATATCCATATCTACCGGTGTGGGTGTGACGTTGCCACCAGTTGCCCCAATGATGCCAGCACTTAGAGTAAAGATGCGACATGTAATAGGGTTTTCAGTGGCACTTAATACAGTCTGTGTTGGATTGATGTGCGGCATCTTCTCCCCTCTGTATGTATAAAGACAATACCCCTTGGGTTTTAAAGTACCAAAGTACTACCAAGGGGTATCAAAACTAAAACTTCACCCACTATACTTTACGTGTGCAGACATCTGCTGGGGATCTATAGAGGCGATCCAACAACACAGAAATCCACCCAACAAACTCCTTTTGATTCCTGTTGTTCAATGGTTCGTCAATAACATTTCCCCCTACAATATCAAGGACAAGATGGTTCTCCTCCAAACCGATAGCGATCAACCGAGACCCATCACCAATCTTGTAATCTGTCGCAATCGTTACAGAAAAGTAACGGTAATCTGGTGTTGGTTTCCGCAGAACGTCTTTTCTAGATCGAGGTGCGTTGAAGCCAACAAGCTGTTCAGTCTCTGCCTCGTAATCAACCGCGTAAAAACCCTCCACTGGGACATCCGCTGGAAAGTTTTCAAAGGATAAGCTTCTGGAGGTTATCGTGCCTCCGTTTTGCGGCAGTAACTCCATTGCCCCATCAAAACTCCTTTTGTCTAAGGCAATGATGTCAATTGAGGAGTTGCTGCCTCCGGTGGTCAGCGGGAGGTATATATATGCCGGGGTATAGGTTGTGATTAGGCCTCCCTTGATTTGGGTGTGACCATCCGCGTAACACCTCCTCCGCCAAAAATCTTGATCACGGAGATACTCGACACCGAGCCATACCTTCAACAGGTTTTCCAGCAACGTTTCCAGGAGAATGCCCAGTTTGGCACATGTATCGGAAAATTCATCCGCACGCAACAAGCGGGGCACATCAATTCGCTGGGCGTAGAACATCATGGTCTACTCCTTTTTCAAAGGACTTGTTCGGAAAGAACAGAACCCGCAAAGCAGCCACGCTTTGCGGGTTAAAGGGAACGGTACTCCAGAACAACAACTGGTATTATAGCTACCATGAATATTTTATACCATGTAACTTATCATTCGTTCAACTCGTCCAACCAACGCAAGCAGGCTGCTTTGTCAAAGCATAATATACTTTATGCCGGACAAGATGCGTCCTGATACGTTGCTTTTTCCATTCTTGGTAAGGAAAGACGCAAAAGGGGCATGGAAAGTGTGATGAAGATCACAGGGTTTCGGGAACGGCCCAAGTGAAGGGTTATTGCTTCCTTCGCCTGGGCCGGCGACAGCACCGACGCTGAGGGCAGCCCCAATTTATACGCATCGCCGGTTGGTGCCCGTAGATGGCAGTCATGTCGATGGGTAAGAAGAAAAGCATTCTCGGCTGGCAAACGATTGCCTGTGCCATGACGGATCTCCATCTTCTTGGAAGAGCATCAGGGCGGGGCAGCAAGGCATGGTATAATAGACTCGGGAGGAGCTATCGGCTTGTGTCCGCGACCTGATGGTTTCTGGCAACGCCCCAGAGTTTACTGGACTCTGGGGCGTTCCTGCGTCTGGATACCTTGGGCTGAAGTGTAGGGTATGCTTAGCCTCCTACCATGTCAACCCACGTCAACAATTTTTTTCGTTTTCCCATAGACGGCCTGAAAAACTGCAAAGAGCATGCCAGCGCTGTAATTATAGAGATGGTGAAAAATCAATAGATTGAGAACCACTTTGACTCGGCTGATCACATACTGCCCAGTTTTCAGTGCAGGTGTGCACTGAAATATGAGCACGCTTGGACGTCCAGTGTTGTGGTGGTCGGGTGGAGCCGGTGGCTTTGCCGTGGTAGATGAGATGGGTGGGGGTGTGTGGCATATGCTGTCAGTGGTGCTATGTTACGTGCGTTTTTGCTTGGTGGGGCTGATGGTAAAAACGCTGTGGTGCCGTTCAAATGTGATGCGGTGGGCATCAAAGAATCCTTCTTGACCAAGCAACGCGCTCACATATGGTATGTCGATAAAACCAACTGGGATGCGTATATTCTTGGAGGTACCCGGAAGGGTAATGTCCACTTCGGTATATAGCGCTTCTGCCTCGCCCGTGATCCCAATGGTTCTGCGTCGCTCTGCGTCCGTTAAATCAATGCCAAGGTAGTCGGCGATCTCCCGGTGGAAGAGCGAGCGGTCTGCCCCTGAATCAATGAGCGCCAATTCCTTCAGCTTTCCCTTGGGACCGACAATCTCAATCTCTACGAGTGGTCGCTTGCGAAATCGTCCGTCTGCATCAGGAGGATAGGTGATGCCATATTCATATTTCATGACAGGAGCGGTGCATAATATGCATCAAAGGGCAGCACCTTATGGAAAACAACCTGCTCTTTTTCACCCTCTCGTACCTGTGCCGCAGTTTCTCGAAGCGTCTCTCCGCTGGCTACGACTTTGGTATAGTCAGATGACAATGCGACCCACTTATTCTCGTAGGGTTGGAGTACTTTTCTCGACTGTTGTGTTTTGCCGTTTCTGATGTCACTGTGATACTCTTAGGCCCTCTCCCATCCTCTGGGTGAAAGGGCAAACATCGCATGCAGCTTCCTATCGTAGCTCCCGCTCCCATCGTGACCGCCCACGCGGACGTCTTTCGAGATCTCTTTGAGAATCGGTGCCAGTTTCGTCATTTCCAGAATTACCTGACAGGCCTGATCGTCCTGGATAACAAAAGCCTGGCCAATATCACCCGCTGTGTGCTGGAGAGCGCCGACAAAACCAACCTCTCCCGTTTCTTTTCCGAAGCGCCGTGGTTCCAAGACCGCGTCAATGACCGTCGGCTCGCCTATCTGCTCCAGCAGACGAAAGCGGTCCGCCGCCCGAAGACCGACTCCGCGCTGATCCTTGATGACACCTTGTGCGAGCATGTGGGCAGTCTGTTCGACTACGTCGATCGCCATTACAATCATGGTGACGATACGTATCCTCTCGCGCACAATCCCGTCACGAGTCATTATGTCAGTGGCCCCGTACGTTTTCCCGTGGACCTCCGTGTGTATCGGCGCTATGAAGAGTGCACCCAGTGGGAGACGTTTGTCCAGAAACACTTTCCTGACCGCCCAATCCCAACGACCAAGAAGGAACGGGCTCGCCTCCATAAGGAAGTTGATCCCATCTTGTTGGAAGATCCAGCCTTTCAGAAGCTCCATCAGCAGTTTCGTACCAAGATCGATCTGAGCATTGAGCTCCTAGAAGCCGCGATCCGGCACAAAGTACCGTTTCGTGTCCTTTTATTTGACAGTTGGTATCTTTCCGAAGAGTTGGTGTCCATGGCTCGCTACCGGAAAAAAGACTGGATCAGCTTGCTGAAAAAAAACCGGAACCTGGAGACCAACAGCTTTGTCCTGAAAGATGCAGCGGGGAAACGCATCCCACTGACGGGGCCCCACATTGCGCTGGAAGACCTCGTCCCGCTCATCCCTCGCACCGCCTACCAGGCGGTGACCGTGAAGGACAAAACGTACTGGACGTTTACCTTGGCCGTGCGCATCCCTGGGCTCGGCAAAGTCCGGCTGGTGGTGAGCTTCAAAAGCGCGGAGTTGACGGGCACGTATGTTATCTTGGTGACCAATCGGGTGGACTGGAGTGCCCAACGGATCATCCCCCTGTATCTGCAACGCTGGCCAATCGAAACCTTTTATCAGGACGGCAAAACCTCTCTGGGGCTCGACGAGTATCGCATGCGCAGCGCTGAAGCCATTGGGAAACATTGGTGTCTGGTGTTTGTAGCGTATTCGTTCGTGCATCTGGATTGTCTGCCCCCGTCACCGACGAAAGGCAATAAGCCCCTCAAAACCATCGGGGAAGCGTGTCGCCAGCAAGCGCAGGCACTCATGCAAGCGTTGATCTTGTATGCCCACGAGCAACTCCAGCTCGGGCAAAGGGTGGAAGATCTCTTGGCCTCTTTGTTTGCCAAGCAACAGCCAGTCATGGCGCGATGAGGGGTCGTCTATTGTCGGCCAAAACACAACAGTCGAGT
>OBEQ010098893.1_pt1 | contig 31041 bp, 37 predicted proteins | sample 1670901 | NCBI WGS metagenome assembly OBEQ01 (sample SAMEA104232315, study PRJEB22302) | groundwater metagenome | biome: forest; feature: aquifer; material: groundwater | place: USA | collected 2011-08-07 | depth 5.4 m | reverse complement strand
GACTGTAACGTCGGGGCTCTCTGTATTACTACCTTATTATCTCGTCCGAATTGCTTCAGGCGAGAAGTAAGGGGGTAATTTAAGGGGGTAATTTATTTTAAGTCTTCTTCAATTTTTAGAGTAGCTTCTTCTATTGCTCTTATATCTCTTTCTATGCGACTACCCCTGTCAAAAATAGAGTTTTCAGGTTTTTCTTCTAAGTCAGCGTTCTGTAACCTTGTTAAAAGTCCAGGCAATTCTAGCGCTAATTTATTTATTCTTTGAGTCAATTGCTCCTGAGCTTCCTTATGAATTTGGGCGCTCATTTCTCTTTCCTACTGCTCTATCTCTCCTGTCGTCATTTCAGAATACTTTTTCTCAGGTTTTGTTGTTGGTGGTCCTTCGTGTGACATATTTATTTTTATTTAATTATTTAACTTTTAATATTTAACGCCTGCCAAACCTTGCTCATCTGCGACTTAAGCTGGTCGACTTCCGCACGAACATCAAGTTTCTTCTCCAATTCATCAAATCGTCTGGACATCATACCAGCTAAATTAGCAACTTCGGTTTCTATTTTTGTGTCAAGATTCTTGATATCTTCTTTGGTTGCCAGATTTCCTAATTGTTTATCAAAATATTGTTTTGTAAGTTCTGCCATGATGGTTAAATAATATCTCAATTACATCTTCAGTTCAATGTCCACCCCTGACGGAAGATTCAAATTCATCAACGCGTCTATAATCTTCGGTGTTGGGGAATCTATGTCTATGATTCTTTTGTGGGTTCTCATCTCAAACTGTTCTCTTGAATTCTTATCAATAAATGCTGAACGGTTGACGGTAAATTTCTGGATTTCAGTCGGTAATGGCACCGGGCCTATCGGGTGCCCCCCGTATCTTTCAATCGTTTCAACGATCTGGGCGGCGGACTTGTCTATGATCTTATTATCATAAGCCCGGAGCTTGATTCGTATTCTTTGATTTGTTTCGGTCGTTTTTTTAGCCATTTTACTTGGAAAGAACATTTTGAAGCCCCGACTACCCGTCGGGGCTTCGGTTTATTTTATTTATTAATTTTGGTTACAGCTCCGGCACCAACGGTTTTACCTCCCTCTCTAATGGCAAATCTCTGTTTTTCTTCCATAGCGATAGGAGCAATTAACTGAACTTTCAAGCTTATGGTGTCTCCCGGCATAACCATCTCGGTTCCTTCAGGCAATAATACTTCTCCCGTAACATCGGTGGTTCGGAAGTAGAATTGTGGTTTATAACCCTTGAAGAACGGCGTGTGTCGTCCGCCTTCTTCTTTTGTCAAAACATATATTTCTGCGTCAAAATCGGTATGAGGAGTAATCGTACCCGGCTTGGCAAGCACTTGGCCTCTTTCAATGTCTTCTTTCTTGGTACCCCTTAAAAGTATCCCGGCATTGTCTCCGGCTAAACCTTCATCTAATTGCTTGTTAAACATTTCAATACCCGTAACAACGGTCTTTGCGGTCGGCTTGATTCCAACGATTTCAATTTCTTCGTTTATCTTAACCCTCCCTCTTTCAATTCTCCCAGTGACAACGGTTCCTCTTCCTTCAATTGAGAAGATATCTTCAACGGGCATAAGGAATGGCTTGTCTGTGTCTCTGACAGGGTCCGGGAAGAAAGTATCTATTGCATCCATCAATTCTTTAATTGGCTTGGCTCCAGGATCATCTTTTGATTTGGCTTCAAGTGCTTTCAATCCTGAACCTCGGATAATCGGGGTCTTGTCTCCTGGGAATTGATATTTATTCAAAAGTTCTCTGATTTCGGCTTCAACCAAATCAACCATTTCAGTATCGTCAACCATGTCTACTTTGTTGAGAAATACGACAATGTTGGGAACACCAACCTGTCTGGCAAGTAAAATGTGCTCTCTGGTTTGGGGCATAGGACCATCGGTAGCGGCAACAACCAAAATCGCTCCATCCATCTGGGCAGCACCGGTAATCATGTTCTTGATATAGTCAGCATGTCCGGGAGCATCAACGTGAGCGTAGTGACGCTTGGGTGTTTCGTACTCGGAGTGGTGCAAGGCAATCGTAATACCTCTGGCTTTTTCTTCAGGAGCATTGTCAATCTGATCTATTCCTTCCTCTCGAGCAGAATAGCCCTCGTCCTTCATTAAATTAAGGACATGCAAAATACCCGCTGTTAGCGTGGTTTTGCCGTGGTCAACGTGACCGATTGTGCCGACATTTAAGTGCGGCTTGGTTCTTTCAAATTTCCCTGCCATTTTTGATTAATAGCTTCGGAATCCAGAAGCTATCTATTATTAAACACGTAATATCTATTTTAAAGGAGTGGCGCCAATTAGTCAATAGACACAAGCTTTTCTTCTTTTTCAATCTCGCTCTTTAGGGCCAAAATGTCTTTATTTATCCTTTCCAATATCTCAAGCTCATTGTCGGGAAGAGTGGGTTTTATGGGTGCAATTCTCTCATCACTGTGGTCTATTCCGTTTGTAACCGCATGGTTTATCTTGATTTCTTTCTCTACAGAGATTCCCGGCTCCGCACGGGAACCTTCTCCGAGCTTGCTTCCCAAAACAAGGTCTTTATATGTATCATAGCTCAAAATCGCAAAGGCCGGCTCGCCATTATCCAACACTAAAACTGCCGTAGAATGCTTAACCAGTTTTTTGAGTTCATCTATATTCATTATTGAAGTATATTATTAAAATATTGAAAAAATTGCAACCTTATTTCAATAGCTGACACAACCTCTATGCATAAGAAGGAAGACACTTTTTTAAAAGTTTGCTAATTTTAAAAAAGTGTCTTCCTTCTCCGGTTGTTTTAAGTGTAATTGAGGTTTGTAATTGAGGTTAAACCTCAAGGACTAATTATAACAAAACAAAAAGCGCCTTGGTCTGTCTCACAACAGTCCTCGGCGCCAGGCTATAAAAATCTTAACTTGTCATTATACGAAACCGACCTTCCCAATCCTTGATCTCTTCGGCTGACGGCAAGACCTCGTTAAGATCCGAGTGGTCGAGATTGTATAACCACTGTCGGATCCAACCGGAAGTTTTAGACCGATACAGATTTTTGTCCTGTTTAATAAGTCGCAGAACAGCCTTGATTCCCGCTGACTTATTTTTTAGTTGCCTTTCGGAATCTGCAAATTTTCTTTCCAACTCGGCGATCCGATAACTTTGACGGGCGTTCTCAACCATTAAATCTTGAAATGATGAATACTTGTTAACAAGATTGAGCGCCCGTTCAACTGGCAGACTGCTACAATCTATCAAGTCAACCCATTCTGCACCAAATCCACCTTGAGAATTGCAGCCCAAACTGACTTTGGATATCTTCCAACTCTTGACTGCTTGACCATAGATTGCGCTTCGCCGACGGAATGGACCACAGCTAATCTCAATGATAGCGGAACTCGAAGAGCCCTTGAGCCAGCGCCAGAATAGACTGACTTTGCCTTCCCCACAAAGACGGATAAGGAACGCGACTGGAAAAAGAACTCCAACGACAATCAAAAACGCCGACAAAAGAGGGCCGACTACATATTGACTTAAACTCATCTGACACCTCCAGCTCTGGGCCCAAAGTCCCAGCGGTGGCTGTGGCTGCGAACGGCCATTCTGCGGAATGCAGACCTTCCGTCCGGAGCATGTTAACGATCGGCCTAAATCATACCATATCCCAACAAAAAATCAAGCCTAAGAAAGTTTGAACCCCTATGGCCAATTGCCATTTATAACCTAAACAACCAGCGGAGGGAGACACTTTTTACAAAATTAGTAAATTTTTAAAAAGGTGTCTCCCTCCGTATGAGTAGAGGTTGTGGTCATACGACCACTGCTCCGCTGCGCGGGTTGTGTGAATTATTTTTTGCCTTCCTTAATTAGTTCCACCATATTATTCGGCACAGGTTCGTAGTGGTCAAATTCCATGTTGAAAGTTCCGCGTCCTTCGGTCAAGGATCTTACTGAAGTAGCATAGCCGAACATTTCTGATAGTGGAACACGTGCATCAATAACTTTCAAATTCATGGGGCTTCTGTCGTTGATGCTCATAATTTGTCCTCTTCGGGATGAGATATCTCCGGTGGCTTCACCCATAAAAGTATCGGGAACAATGATTTCAACTTTCATAATCGGTTCAAGCAAAATCGGTTTTGCCCTTTTTACAGCTTCCTGAAGCGCCATAGTTCCGGCAATCTTGAAAGCAATTTCAGAAGAGTCAACTTCATGATAAGAACCGTCATATAAAGTAACTTGCATATCCACGATTGGAAATCCAGCGATAACTCCCTTGTCCAACGCTTCTTTAACGCCCTTTTCAACCGGAGTAATAAATTCTTCAGGAATGGAACCGCCCTTGATGGCATCAATAAATTCAAAGCCCGCTCCCCGCTCTTTAGGTTCCACACGCAACCAAACATGACCGTATTGTCCACGGCCTCCGGATTGCTTGATATATTTGCCTTCAGCTTGGGATTTGTCGGAAATAGTTTCTTTATAGGCAACCTGTGGCCGGCCGACATTTACATTGACACCGAATTCCCTCTTCATGCGATCAACGATAATTTCCAAGTGCAACTCTCCCATTCCGGAAATAATTGTTTCCGCAGTTTCCTCATCACTTTTTATTTTGAAAGTCGGATCTTCATCGGATAATTTCTTAAGTGATATGCCCATCTTTTCCTGGTCGGCTTTGGTCTTAGGTTCTATGCGCAAAGAAATAACCGGTTCCGGAAATTCAATTCTCTCCAGAACAACCGGGTGGTCGGGGTCGCAAAGCGTATCTCCTGTTCTTGTGGCTTTCATTCCTACTGTTGCCACAATATCGCCGGCCAGAACTTCTTTAATTTCTTTTCTTTCATTAGCATGCATCCGGACCAAACGGCTGATACGCTCCTGCTGATTGCTGGTTGTATTCAACACATAAGAACCGCTATTTAAAGTGCCGGAATAAACACGGAAAAAAGTAAGCTGACCCATATATGGATCCGTAGCCACCTTAAAAGCAAGCGCCGTAAAAGGCGTATCATCTAACGGTTCGCATTTAACTTCTTCTCCTGTTTTGGCATCATGCGCCGTCAAAGGAGGCACATCAACCGGCGACGGCAAATAATAAACCACGGCATCAAGCATGAATTGAACTCCTTTATTCTTGAGTGCCGAACCGGTAAATACCGGAACCACTTTATTTGCGATAGTAGCTTTTCTTAAAATTTCTTTTAGTTTTTCTACCGGAATTTCTTTTCCTTCAAGATACTGGCCCATGGCCTCATCATCGTTTTCAACAATCTTTTCAACCAAAACCCCATGGAGTTCTTTTACTCTTTCAGTAATATGTTCAGGGATTGGTTGTTCAACCACTTTTTCTCCGTGCTCGCCTTCAAAAACATAATATTTCTGGGTCAAAAGATCAGCCACACCGTGAAACTGATCCTCTTCCCCGTCGGGTATCTGCATTCTTACGGCATGAGGAGTCAACCGGGCTAAGATTGATTGGTATGATCTTTCAAAAGAAGCACCAAGTCGGTCAAGTTTATTTACAAAACAAATTCTCGGCACTTTATAGTCATCGGCATAGCGCCAATTTGTTTCTGACTGCGGTTCTACTCCGGCGACTCCGTCAAAAACCACAACCGCACCGTCCAATACTCTCAAAGAACGTTTTACCTCAACCGTAAAATCAATGTGGCCAGGCGTGTCAATAAGATTAAATTTGTATTCATTATCTTTATTCTTCGGTAATCCTAATGGAGTCCAAAAGGCAGTTGTAGCGGCCGAAGTAATTGTAATACCCCTTTCTCTCTCCTGTTCCATCCAATCCATTACGGTATCGCCTTCGTGGACTTCTCCTATTTTATGAGAAACCCCCGTATAAAAAAGCACCCGTTCAGAAACGGTTGTTTTTCCGGCATCAATGTGAGCAATGATGCCAATATTCCGAGTTTTATCGATATCATAATCTCTGGGCATATAGTTCTACCAGGCGAAATGAGCGAAAGCCTTATTGGCTTCCGCCATCCGGTGAGTATCAGCTTTTTTCTTGACGGCTCCGCCGGTGTTGTTAAAGGCATTCATTAATTCATCAGCAAGTTTCTCTTCTGTAGCTTTTCCCTTTTGACCTCTTACAGAATCAACAATCCACCTGATGGCCAAGGTTGTTTTTCTTTCCGGCCTGACTTCAATAGGCACCTGATAATTGGCGCCTCCAATTCTTCGTGATTTTAATTCCATCTGGGGAGCGGCATTGAGAATGGCCTGATCCAAAACTTCCATAGCCGGTTTGTTTAATTTCTTTTCAGCTCTTTCGAGAGCTCCATAAACAATCTTCATGGCGATTGATTTTTTACCGGAATACATGATTTTATTTATAAATTTGGCAACCAAAAGACTGGAATATTTCAAATCCGGTTCTACGAGTACTTTGTGTTTTACTGGTCTTCTCATTTATTTAAAGTTATTTTGCTTTCTTGGCTCCATATTTAGATCTACTTTGTTTTCGACCTTCAACTCCGGAAAAATCCAAAACGCCTCTTACTATGTGGTACCGCACGCCCGGCAAATCTTTCACTCTTCCGCCCCTCAACACCACCACCGAGTGCTCCTGAAGATTGTGGCCAACTCCCGGGATATAAGCGGTAACCTCCATTCCATTAGTCAGGCGAACTCTGGCGATTTTTCTCAAAGCAGAATTAGGTTTCTTCGGCGTGGTTGTTCTGACTGACAAACAAACCCCCCTCTTAAATGGTGCAGGGTAATAAACCGGCCTGTTCTTCAAAGAATTGAATCCATAAATCAAAGCCGGCGACTTCGTCTTCGCTCTGGCTATTCTTCTTGGTTTCTTCAAAAGCTGTCTGAATGTCGGCATACAATAAAATAAGACCCTTAGGTCTTATTGAGTATATCAAAGAATTGCTCCGACTGTCAATTAAAACAACAGTTCGCACAACCTCCATGCATGACTGCGGGGTGCCCCTTTTCTAAAATCTTGCTAATTTTATAAAAGGGCACACCCTCCGCCGGTTGCTTTGGAGGTAGATTATGATTGGCCATAGAAGGTCAAACTATCAAAAAATAAAAACCACCCTAATCGGTGCCCTTGGTTTTATTTTGAGAAATTGCCCAAGCAATTTCGCTCAAACCATCTGCCACAAAATCTATAACTGCTATTGCTAGTCCCGCTAAAACACCCCAACTACCCGCAGCAATGCCACCAATAACTCCAAAAATCAATAAACCCAGAATCTGTCCACCAGCCTTGTCGCTCATGGCCAACCCTCCATTTCAACAAACTACACATCACATTAGTGTATTAATCCACTTTTGTCAAGGCCTCATGGTAATGTGTACACACATATGGCAGTTTATTGCCAATTGTCAGCTTAGGACTAATCAACCAGCGGAGGGAGACACTTTTTACAAAATTAGTAAATTTTTAAAAAGGTGTCTCCCTCCGTACGCATAGAGGTTGTGTCAGCCTGTCTTATTACAAATTAATACCCGTTATGAGCTTATAGAGAATCGAGACCAAGGGAAAGATCAACGGGAAAACAAAGATAATAAATACGAACAGAAGCGGCAAACTATATCTGTAGAGAAAAACCTTCAGGGCATTAAATCTTGTCGGGAGAAAAGTCATCAAAAGCCAATGGCCGTCCAATGGCGGTATCGGGAAAAGATTGAAAATTGCCAAAACAAGATTCAAGAGAATAATGAAAGAAAATAACTCCGGTATTAAAGAAGATGTAAACACATCGGGCATTAAGCGCAAACTCAATCCGAATATTAATGCAAGAACAATGTTAGAGGCAGGACCGGCAAGGGCGACTTTGGCGGGGCCATATTTTTGGTCACTTAGTTGAGTTGGGTCGTAAGGCACAGGCTTGGCATAACCAATAATAAACGGTGCGCGTGCTATAAATAAAAGTAAAGGCAGAATCACCGAACCAAACATGTCCAAATGTTTTAAGGGATTTAATGTCAGGCGGCCAAGGTTCTTTGCAGTAGGATCTCCCAAAGAATCGGCCATCAGACCATGGCTAACCTCATGGATAACCACGGAGTAGATGAGAACCAATAATTGAAATAACGCCAATAGAATTCCGTTCATGTTCTTGCAATAATAGCAATTTCGATGTAATATGTAAATCTAATTTAATATACCACTATATATGGCTACTAAATGTCCGCAATGCGGAAAAAAACCGGTAATGTCTACAACGCGAGTTTTGCTTCGCGGTCATTATAATCCAACCCATAAATCAAAAAGATATCCTAACCTCCAATGGGCTAAAGTTGACGGCAAAAGAATCAGGATTTGCACAGATTGCATAAAGACACTCAATAAAACAAAATAAAGTGTTCAAAGAAACACCTCCCGCCTCAAACACCATAAACCACGACCACCTCTCTGAAGCAGAGGAGAAAGCTTTTGATTTGCTAAAAACTAAATACGAAAAGGCGGCAATTAACATGGCAAAATTTGTTAAAGTTGCCGGTTATGGAGAAGAGCGGGTTCGAAGAGACAAAGAAAGAATAGAAAAGAAAAAAAGAGAAATCGGGGAACTTGGCACAGGACCAACCAAAAAAGCCCAGCTTTTAGAGGCTCTCCTAACTGAACAAATTGAATTAAGCAACTGGTTTGGTGAAAGTACGTATACCATAGTACCGGCTGAATTTGATGACTTATTCCATGGTGTTGACCTTGCCTTGGAAATAGAAGATGAAGACGGAATAAAACATTTAGCTCTTGGGGTTGATGTCACATCTTCACCCATATCCATCAGGAAAAAACTTAAAATAATAAAAGATCACATAGCCAATGGAACACTAACCGCTATGGAATATTTCCACTCGGAAGACCACAATCCTGACTTTTACGGAACCATGAGCAACATACCCCAAGTAGTTATCGGAGCCGATGGCAAAACCATAAAAGAGTTAGGGGAACTTTGGATGTTGGCTTATGGATTGGCAAAAATACGAAGCAACTCAAAACAACCACCACTATCACCAGAATCTGAAGCATATCAAAAAAAGTCTGCCAAAGAAGCATTGCAACAACTTGCCGGTCACAGAGTTCAAACGCTTTTGCTGGAAGAAATAAAAATGCAGCTGACAGTCTTTAAAAGATTTGCCCAGGAAAGAGGCAAAAACGAGGTATCTGAAAAGTTTTCATCAACTTTAACCCTGATAGATTCTATTCTCTCTTCAAAAGAAACTCCTTCAAGAGATGATGTTTTTAAAAATCAGGAAGATTTTGTTTTTCAGTCGTTGACCGAAGTTCTCAACGATTTTGATAATTTATAAATATCGGGTAAACACGCCATAGGATAGTGGTAGTCCGTACCCTTGGGGTGGGTATAGTGGCAGTTCGATTCTGCCTGGCGTGACTAGTTATCTACAGAAAACCAGTCCCTAAAATGGTATAATTACAGAATGAATCCTGTGATTATACCTTGCGACTCTTGCGGTAAAAATTTTGAAAGATCCAATGGAAGAATAAACGAAGCCTTAAAGTTTGGTTGGAACCAGTACTGTTCCACTGGATGTCAATTTACAGACCGCTTAAAAGGAGAGTACAAAGAGTGCCAAACTTGTGATAAAAAGGTTTGGAAAATTCCTAAAGAGATAAAAAACAATCTAACCGGCAGATTCTTTTGTAATACCTCGTGTTCAGCCAAATTCAATAACCACTTAAGAATAAGATACAAAGAACCACTAAAAATCTGCTCAGCTGAAAATTGCAATAATCTAGTAAAACAAAGAGTGTGTGTCTATTGTTCAAGAAAGTGTGGGGCCACGGCAAGAAAAAGGACTTCAGAAAGCCTAAAAAAAGAAGTCCTTGGAAAAATAAGAAACTTCCACAAACTTAACAAGAGAATCCCTGTCAAAAAAGAAATGTATGATGCTTACAGAAAAGCCCGAGATGTATTTGGAACTTGGAACAAGGCCGTGGAAGCGGCTGGCTTTAAAGCAAATCCTGTTTTATTCGCAGATAGATGTCTAGCGAGTGATGGCCATTGGTGCGACTCATTTGCTGAAAAGATAATCGATGAGTGGTTTCACTCAAGGGGAATTGTTCACAAACGAAGTGTGCCCTATCCACATAAATTTAAAAAGATGACTTGCGATTTCGTAGTCGATAAATATTTTATTGAATTTTTTGGTCTTGAGGGTGAAGTGAAAAGATATACAAAACATGTAAACATAAAGAGAAGATTATCTAAAAAATATAATCTTAACTTGGTTGAAATTAAACCAACTCATCTTTTCCCAAAAAATAAATTAGATCAAATATTAAACTTCCTTCTATTATAAGCCCGATTCCAGGCATCCCGACCTTTTGAAGGTCATCGTTTAAAAAAACCAAGTAAATACTTGATCTTTTTTGGTTTACCAAATTGTATTTTTTGAGGATAGTCTCCGGGACTGGCAAACTTTTGATCCTTGAATCTTTAAAATTAATTTAGTATGATAGTTTTTAGTAATCTTAAAAATGAGGCCTCAGAAATGCCAGTAAAATTATTTGATTTAAGGAAAAAAGATTATCCAGATGACGTTGAGTTCAGAACTTTACAGGTCCATACTTGTCAAATATGCCGTTCACGAACTAACCGTGCAATTAGTACTGGTTTTCCAGGAACCTATCTTTCGCTACTTTGCCCAAACATTCTTAAAGATTGGCACTCTATGGTTGCAGAGTTAAAAAATGCCATATTGAAGGTAGAAGAAATAAATTCTGCAAAAGGTCTTTTGACAGCAGAGGTGGCAAAAATTTTAAATACACATAGTTGTGAAATTACTGACAATATTGTTGGTAAGGCAGACAAGTCCTTGAGTTGGTAGTTTTTAAAAGCGGTAGAATTCCGCTTTTTTAATTACCTCAAACCATGTTAAATTCAAATTTAAGTTGAACAAAACCAATATTGCCATATATCATTATATAATTTCCAGAAAAAGTTTGGCAAGCGGTTCTCCTATCGTCCCCAGTCCTACAATCAAAAGATTCATGGCAATTTTCCCACATAAATTGTTAAGATTCTGTCTGGATTATATCCTTAAAAAACACAAAAGCGGACCATGTCCGCTGAATAATCCTCACTTTAACTTAAAATTTATTGTGACTGTAAGCGGGATTTCTTTAGCTTCACCGTCAATAATCATCGGCGTATACTCCCACTTTTTTACCGCCTCAAGCGCAGCTGAATCAAGAAGGGGTACAGATTTTATTATCTTGGCGCTTTTTATTTTACCATCTTTACCAATTATAGCTTCGACAACTACCGTGCCCTCTACTCGAGCTTGTATTGCACCAGAGGGATATATCGGCTGAAAATGTTTTATTTTTTTAGGATAGTTAATATTTCTCTTGACTTCAACGGGTCCTTGAGACGACTTCGAAGAACCAGGAGAGGGAGATTCCTCTACAACTCCTCCCGAAACTCCACCAGGAATCCCGCCAGGTACGCCGCCAATTGTTCCTTCTTCTTCACCAGAGTTATCATCTGATAAACTTTCTTCCGGTTCTTTCGGTGGTTCAGGCTTTATTTCACTTGGCACTTCGGCTGGGACCACCGGATGGATAAGTTCAGGAATTTTTTCTACTGGTTTGTCAGGTTTTTTTGTTTCAAGTTTTCTTTTGGGCGGCAGAGGCGGGGGCAGAGGTTTTGGATAGCCAAAATATACTGAACCAGAAAATACTGCAACCGGCTTCGAAATATCAGGTGGGCCGTGAGTAACGGTAGAAACAAATGTTATCCAAATTATTACTGCTACTAAGTGAAACAAGACAGATAACATCAATGGGTATTGTTTTGTTTTTCCGTTACCAACCTTCGTAGGCCTGGTAATATTTTCAAACAACTGTCTTTCCAATTTTGGTCCTATTCTTAAGAACCCTTTACCGACAAGATAGCACTAATACCAAAAAACACCAGTTTGGGTGTTTTTTGGTAGACCCTTACCTTTTATTTTTCAAGTCTTCAGCTATTTACCAAAAATGGTCTCCGCAGGGCAACTCCAAGGAATTGCCGTCATATAAGAGTCCTAGTAGAATAATTTATCCTAAAGCTTGGAAACAAAAGAAGGGTCTACATTAAGTATAACCCTTCTCTACAAGACTTGAAGTGGACAATACATTCGGCCTCCTGGCCTCAGTATTTCGTCGCCTTCGCTCCTCAACTAATTCAACTCATCTTCCGCATAATAAAAATCAAGATCTGGTCTATTGTAGTTAAATAGCTCACTGGATTTGAAGAATATAGATATCTCTCTCTTGGCCGCCTTAACATCCTCCGAAGAATGAACTATGGTACTTGAAGTAGACATGCTAAAGTCCCCTCTTATCGTCCCCGCCAGAGCATTCTTCCCGTCTGTCGGTCCGCACATAGCTCTCGTAACTCTCACAACTTCCAATCCTTCAAATACAATTACGACAACAGGGAGTTTCATCATAAATTCTTTAAGCTTGGGCAAAAAATGTTTGCCTTTATGCTGGGCATAGTGCTTATCCAACAACAAGTTCGACATTTTTATCATCTTCATGCCGACAGGGCTAATACCTTTTCTTTCAAAACGAGAGATAATCTCGCCCAATAATCCCCTATGCATCGCATCAGGTTTTAATATAACCAATGTTCTTTCTTTTATTTTAGACATACCGATAGTGTACACAAATCTAATAAAAATAAAAGTCCTCAGAAAAATCAGTTCGGCAACCTACTCCAGTTTTTGTATTCCCTTTTCAGCCGTTCCAGTTCATATGGGCTCAAGTTGTTATATACCTCTAGCCAGTTGCTACTTATTTTATTTTGCGCAGAAGATAAACTCATATTTCCCAAACAAACTTGTTCATGCAAATAATTCTCCACTAAATCTTTCTCTCGAAAACCAGGCCTTGGTTCAGCCGCTTCGGGAAATAGATTTGCAATATCGTTGTTACCACCTAAGGCCAGCGGAATAAAATGGTCCGCTTCATATGAACCGAATGGAGGCGGATATGAAACACCGTATTCCTGGTAAACTTTCTTTTTTAAAGATACCGAAACAGACCGTACAGTTTTGGTATATCCCTGAACGCAAGTTTGCTCTTTTGTGACATCAGGAAATACCGCTCCGGGCGTACATTGAGAATCAGGCAAACTGCCCTTGATAATACAATTAACCGTTTTTGTCCGGACGGGCGGCTGAAACGGTTCTTCAATGCTCGGAGTGGTTTCCTGGCTGTGCTTTAGCCAGCCGAGGAACTCTGTTGCTTGTTGAGATTTGAAGGACATTATCGAATCCTGTCCGGTATAATATGCCGTCATACCGACAACGAAAAAAATTATCCCGAACCATAATAACTTTTTAGGAATTTTAATCATTTGTTTTTCCAAATACCGTAGACAATAAATCCATAAAAGACAAGCATCGTCATCCAATGAATGGTTATATTAACCGCTGCAAACGACAAAGAACCGAACCACTTTATAACACCCAGCTCGTAAACTCCCAGACCCCAGGCAAAAAGACCGATTGCTCGCCCCAATGGCACAAAAATAATACCGCCGACACCGGTCAAAAATCCAAAGAGCATCGTAAGTGGCATAAGCGGTAAGACAAGAATATTAGCCGGCAGAGAAACAAGCGAAAATTGATGGAAATAATAAATTAAAAGCGGAAACACCAGTATCTGTGCAGAGATTGTCATTAGTAATGTTTCTTTCAAGCTTGCCCTGAGCCCGTCGAAGGGTCCGGCTATTTCCGGTAATTTTTTTAACTTATATTCAAGTATCGGATAAACATATATCAACCCCGCAACCGCAAGAAATGACAATTGAAACCCGATATCAAAAACTAAAATAAACGGATTTAAAAACACCATCAGTCCGGCTGCCACTGCCAGTCCGTTACGGGCATCGTAAAGCCGGCCATAGCCGTTGGCAAAAAGAAGTAACAGTCCCATTATCGCGGCCCGAACCACGGAAGCGGAAGCACCCGTCAAAATCGTAAATAATAAAATCACAATTACCGAAATCCAAAAAGCACGCCTACGACGCATCGCCAGAACGAGCACTGCCAACAATGCTTCGGCAATTATGGTGATATTGTATCCGGAAATTGCTAAAATGTGAGTGGTGCTGGTTTTATTAAAGGCATCTTTTATTGATTGCGGAATATCTTGGCGGCTACCAAGAAGAATGCCGTTGATGTAAGCGCCATAGGGCTCGGACAAAGAATGGTTAACGACATTTTCAAATAAATCTTTTACTTTAAACAATTTACTATACAAAACTATTTTAAACCGAGAATCTAATCCCAAGATCAACTCCTGATTTTCACTAATTTTAGGAAAAGACATTATTGTGCGGATATCCTTATTTTTAAGGTACTGTATATAATCAAAACTGCTAAAATTCTTAGGCGTTTGAAGTGAACCAATAACCGAAAGTTTGTCTCCAAATTGATGTTTTGGAAAAGAATTTGTCATTATCAATGTTCTCTCGTCTATTTCAAAAATTCTTTCCGGCACAACCAGTTCTTTTACCCTGAAAATAAATTGTGATTTGAGTCCATTTACATCGGGTTCCTCGTCTATATAACCGTTCAAGGTAACCTCCAATCCATTTCTCCCAACTTGAGCATCGGCAAACTGATTTAAAATACTATTGGCAAAGTTAAACGAATTAAACCTAATGATGCCGAAAGTAAAAACCAGAAACAAAAACCCCGCGAGTAATCCCTTTTTTGAATATGTTTTCTGACCCCGCACCAAGTAATTCCGCTGACCGCCACCAGAAGGGGCGGACTTGGTGCGGGGCGAGTACCCCGAAATCGCAATCAAACTAATAGCAATAATCAAAAAAACCAAAATCCATGTTTGAGATACCAGCACAAAAGACGCAACAAAAACCCCGCCAAGAAAAGCCATTAAAAGATAAAACAATACCTGCGACTTATGCATTTCAAAACGATAGCAATATTATAAAGATTAAAAAAGACCTCATCGGGTCTTGCTTGTGTTGTGGTGTTACTTGGTTCTACTTCGCCTGTTCATTAGATAGAAGAGGCCTCCTGTGGTGATAAACATGGTAGCGATTGCAAGAACGATTGAGTGTGTGATGTAAAAAACGGTCTGACTAAGTACAACACCTGAAGCAATTCTAAGGATTGATCCAAGTCCAAGCATAAAGGTTTTCTCCTTGTAAAGAACGGGGGCTTACTCTGCGGACATACATACCATGATTAAAATTTAACATCAAGGAAATAATAAAAAGCCTCAAAAGCCGTCTTTGATGTATTGGTTTAGTTGCAAACCCCTGTCGTGGCAAAGCAGTTAGGACATGAGTAGCAGGAGCCGGCGCGGACCATCAGTGTTCCGCATTGTACGCAGGCGGGAGCATCAGTAATTAAGATGTGGCCTGGAGCCTTACCATTTCCGCTGACAGGAGCGGAGACAAAAGGCTTTGAAACCAATTCGGCCAAAAGTGAGTCGGTCTTTGATTCAGCAACTAATTGAGGTTTAACCTCAATAACGGATTCGCCAGCATGTTCCGGTCCAAATAATTCTTCCTTATCTTCCGGCTTCAAATATTTCATGCCTAAATATCGGAACACATAATCTGTTACTGATTTTGCCGTGGGAATATCAGGGTTGGTGGTGAAACCAGCCGGATCAAATCTCACATCTTTAAATTTCCTTACCAATGTTTTTAACGGAACTCCAGATTGGAGACATATAGATATTAAAGTTGCTATTGTGTTAAACAAGCCGGATATCGTGCTCCCCTCTTTAGCGGCAATCAAAAATGTTTCTCCGGGCTTCATTGTTTCGGGATAAAATCCGACTGTGAGATAACTTTCAAATCCGCCGACATTAAATTTGTGAGTTATAGATGGTCTTTCGTCGGGCAATTTAATTCTTGTATAGCCGTTAACTTTTTCAACAAAAGCATTGTTCTCATCTTTTTTAACATTGAGCGGCTGAATGGATTTTGAACCGTCGCGATAGACTGCAATCGCTTTTAATCCCAGACGCCACCCTTCCATGAAAACATTTTTAATGTCTTCTACGGTTGCATCTGACGGTAAGTTTACAGTTTTTGATATTGCTCCGGAAATAAACGGCTGGGCAGCGGACATCATTTTTATATGGCCCATATATTGGATGCTCCTGACGCCGTTCTGGGCTTTGAACGAGCAATCAAAAACAGGCACATGTTCATCTTTCAAATGCGGAGCACCCTCTATGGTTTCTCTGTCAAGCAGATATTTGGAGATATCTTCTATCTGTTCGTTGGAATATCCCAATCTTCTCAAAGCCAAAGGAATATGATTGTTAACCAATTTCAAAGTTCCTCCTCCGACAAGCTTCTTATATTTAACAAGCGCAAGCTCCGGCTCAATCCCGGTAGTATCGCAGTCCATCAAAAAAGCAATCGTTCCGGTCGGTGCCAATACCGTCATCTGGGAATTTCTTACGCCGTATTTTCTTCCAAGATCCAAAGCATCATGCCAGACAAGACGGGAAGCCAAATGCAAGTCCACATCTTCAACCCCTATCATCTCTGAAGTTTCAAATAACTTTTCCGATTCGCCCAAGTGCTTCGCCACAATTCCCAGCATCGGTTCCCGATTTAATTCATATCCGGCAAAGGGTCCCTTGATATCCGATAACATAGCCGACATTCTATATGCCTCCCCGCACATTAAAGAAGTGATTTGACCGGCCAAAATTCTTCCTTTTTCCGAGTCATATGGCAGCCCCAGAACCATCAAAGTCGCTCCGAGGTTGGCATAGCCAAGGCCAAGCTCTCTGTAATTCCTTGCGTTCTCGCCTATCTTTTCTGTCGGATATGAAGCGTTGTCTACAATTATGTCTTGGGCTGTAATCATGACATCAACTGCTTTTCTGAATAATTCCACGTCAAATTTGCCACCCATTTTCAAAAATTTAATGAGATTCAAAGAAGCCAAGTTGCAGGCGCTATTATCCAAATGCATATATTCTGAACAAGGATTGGAAGCATTAATTCTTCCGGTATTGGGACATGTGTGCCACTCATTAATAGTAGTATCGTATTGCATTCCCGGATCGGCGCTGTGCCAGGCGGCATCGGCAATCCAATCCATAAGTTCTCTTGCTTTCAAGGTTTCCACCGTTTCGCCCGTAGTTACACCTTTTAAATTCCAGTACCCGTCGGCCTGCACTGCTCTCATAAATTCATCGTTAACCCTGACCGAGTTATTAGCATTCTGATATGGCAAAAGAGTATAGGGATCAAAAATATCAGCCGTAATGGAATCTTTTATTCCGCTCCTGATAAGAGCTTTAGTCATATCTTCAATTATCTTTTTGCAATAAATAAAATTCTTTATATCCGGATGATCTGCGTTTAAAACAACCATCTTAGCTGCCCGCCTGGTCGTACCGCCGGAACGTATAGAGTTGGCAACGCCGTCAGCGCCTTTCATAAACGAAACCGGACCGGAAGAATAACCGCCCTTAGATAATGGCTCTTTGGAGGAACGGAGTTTGGAAAGATTTGTACCAGCACCGGAACCGTATTTGAATATCCATCCTTCATCGCGATACCAGTCAAGAATTGACTGCATGTTGTCTTCAACCGCCAATATAAAGCATGCAGAACATTGCGGCCTTTCATGCACACCGACATTAAACCAAACCGGGCTGTTAAAAGCCGCATACTGATTTACCAATATCCACGTCAGGTCCAAAATAAAATTTTCACAATCTTCGGACGATGCAAAATAACTATCCTTGAGTCCCCAGTAACCAATCGTCTTTGCTACTCTATCTACCATATCTTTCACGCTGTATTCTCTGCCCGGAGTGCCAATCTGGCCTCTGAAATATTTTGAAGAAACAATATCTGTCGCTGTTTGGCTCCAAAAATTCGGAACTTCAACATCTTTTTGTTCAAAAACAACCGTCCCGTCGCCTTTGGTAATCTTAGCAGTCCGGTTTTCCCAAATAATTTCGTCGTATGGATGCCCCGAACCAAAAACCCGCGGCCATCTAAGGCCTTGACCAGAAGAACCGTCGTTTGTAAATAAATTTTCGTCCATATGTATGTTTCACTATAGAAATTTATTTACTTTATTTCAAGCCCAGAAAACAGTTGATAAGTAATAAAAAGCTCCGGAACCAAGCCACCTTCAGACCCGCCTCCGAACTCCCTGCGAGAGTCCTCGGCTATGTGAGCCACAGCTTTTGTTCGGCAGTGAAGAATTATACTGCCTCAACCCTGCCAAAAGCTGGGTCTCAAATGTCTTCAGATGGCTGGGGTTCCTGTGCTTTACAACTTTTAAATATCCTTGCCTCGTCAAAGTGACATAAAAGCAATGGGACTTGAGCTGACAAAAATATAGAATTAAAAAAGAGGCGGAAATCGCCTCAAAAATCAACTATCTTAACTTGGCAAGCCGCCGAATCTTACTGGAAAGGGCTCTCTGCTCTTTTTTAAGAGTTAAGATACGAGAATTAAGCATAAAGTTGAATAAATCTCTCTGATGCTTTCCAGAAAAAATTTCCGCCTTGCTTGTTCTATGCTGTTTTGGAATATCGTCGCCAAGTTTAAAGTCAAATACCTGCGCCGGCTCTGGATAATCAGGCGATCCTGCGGAAATCATATAAAGATAAGACAGGCCCATGTGGTCGAGGTAAAAATCGTTATCACATCCACTGCAACGGATATGATCTTGCTTAGGGTAATACATGCGAAGGGCCTTACAAAAACTACAGTAGCCATAGTCAATCACGCAATATTCGCTTAACTCGGCATTATGATTTCTCATGACTTTTGCCACTTTTTCAAAGTCCTCTACGGTTTCGAGTCGGATCATCTTCTTCCCCTTTCCGTCTCCGTACCGTACTCGACTTTGGCGTCATTGCCAAAGTCTTGGTTATATTACCAGGATTTCACAAAATTACAAGTATTAAAAATGACCTTTTAAAATAATACTTATAAAACTTCTCGTGTTTGCCCAAGGTCAAGGCAAATGATTTTTTAAAAACTTTCTGTGTTTGCCGAGGTTAAAATAAAAGCAGAGCCGGAAGGCTCTTTGAGACATTTGAGACGTTGCTTGAGTCGGCTGATATAATTTTCGGCGTAGCCGATCAGCCGACGAACAGGCAATGCTCACATAGCCGAGACAAAACCGCTCACGGAGGAGCGGTTTTGTCGGAGGCGGGTCAAAAAGAGCCTTCCGGCGGGGCTTTATTTGTTCATCTTCCGTCTGATAAATGCCGGGATGTCGAATTCTTCGTCATTCACCGAAGAATCTACGAGTTCTTTAACTACAGGTGTGCCATTTGTTTGAGGATTGGGTTTTCTGGAAACATTATCAAACATATTTTGCATGTTTGTAGGTCTTCCATTCATGGTTGGCTTGGTGGCATTTGGATAGCCATTATTAAATCCTGTGGCCACAACAGTAACTTTTAATTCTCCCTTCTTGAGTTTATCATCTATCACTGCTCCAAAAATTACCCTCGCATCAGAATCTATATGCTCCGTGATAATCCTCGCAGCCTCATTTATCTCGGCCATCGCCATGTCTGTTCCTCCGGATACGTTGAACAACACTCCGCGGGCTCCGTCTATCGAAACCTCAAGCAAAGGAGAGTTGATTGCCATCTTGGCGGCTTCTATAGCCCTGTCTTCGCCAATTGATTTACCTATACCCATTAGAGCCGAGCCGGAATTAGCCATAATCGTTTTAACATCAGCAAAGTCCACATTGATTATTCCCGGAATAGTTATCAAATCAGAAATGCCCTGAACGCCCTGCCGCAAAACATCATCTACAATACCAAATGACTCCAGCAAAGGAGTTTTTCTGTCTATAACCGACAAAAGACGGTCGTTGGGAATAGTAATTAAAGCATCTACTTTTTCCCTTAAAACATTCCATCCATCTTCGGCTATTCTTGATCTTTGAGGTCCTTCAAAACTAAAAGGCTTAGTCACGACAGCTACCGTGAGAGCTCCGACATCTTTGGCAATATCCGCAACCACTGGAGAAGCTCCCGTTCCGGTTCCGCCTCCCATTCCTGCTGTTATAAAAACCATATCGGCACCTTTTAAAGCATTCATTATCTCTTCTTTGGTATCTTCGGCAGCTTGTTTGCCTACTTCAGGATTCATTCCGGCACCAAGACCGCGGGTTAAACTTTTACCGATATGTATCTTGGTCGTGGCGGCACTGTTGTGTAAAGCTTGTGCGTCAGTATTAATGGCAATAAATTCTACGCCATGAATTCTGGCTTCAATCATTCTTGCCAAAGCATTGCAACCCGAACCACCGACGCCGACGACCTTTATCCTTGCAAATGTTTCAAATGGAGGTTTAACTATTTGTCCCATATAGTTTAATCAATTAAATTTAACGGAAATGTCATATGCGTATTATCATAAATAAAAAAGCCACGCAAGCGATTCAAGTTTTGTTGTGGATAACTCTGTGAATAACCCGGCTAAGAAATTATGGCGAGAAATTCTTTAACCAATCCAAAACCTTCTTAAACGAGCCTGTATTGGCAAATTGACCGCCTTTTGAACCTTTAGTCCCGCCAAACTCCTCATCTACTCCCCAAGTTATTAATCCTGCTGCAACAGCAAAAGAAGGGTCGCCCAGATTATCAGCCGCTCCTGCCAAATTCAAAGGACTCGCAATTCTTACGGGCAACCTTAATCTTTCTTTGACCATAGCCGCAAGACCGGGTAAGTTTGCTCCCCCTCCCGATAAAACCACCCCGGCTGGAAGCATCCCTTTGGAAATCTTTTTCAGTTCATTGGTCACCATTTCCAACAATTCCTGGGCACGTGCATCCACAACTCTTATCAGTTGTTTTCTGGGCAGAACAAAATCTTTCTCCGACATCAGTTCAGACAAATCTATATTTCCTCTCTTGCGGAGGTCTTCTCCTTCCGAAGTTGATCCATGTTCAATTTTTACTCTTTCAGCGATATCCAGAGAGGTTCTCAAGGCAACGGCTAAGTCGGAAGTAATATGCTTTGACCCTATCGGCAATACAACACTGTGAAGCAAATCAGCCTCCTCAAAAACAGTCAGGGTTGAAGTGCCTCCTCCAAAATCAAGATTCAGAACTCCATATTCTTTCTGATTTTTATCCAGAACTGCAAGCGACGAGGCCAAAGGCGCAAAAACTAATCCGGCCACTTCAATATTGTTTTCATTTACGCACTTGGCCACATTTCTTAAGTACGGAGAAAGACCGTCAATGATAAATACTTCCGCTTCAAGACGGACGCCTTTCATGCCCAAAGGATTCTTTACATATTCGGTTCCGTCTACAATATAATTGCGCGGTATGACGTGGATTATTTCTCTATTAGCCGGCAAACTCACGACAGATGCCGCCTGTAAAACCCTGTCTATATCATTCTGGGATATTTCCCCATCAGCGCGGGAAACGGCAATCACGCCACGGGATATTTGAGTTTTGATATGAAGTCCGTTTACTGCAAGGTAAGCTCTCTTGACGTTGGCACCGGCCATTGCCTCGGCTCTCTGAACAGCCGTCCGGACATTCTCAATGGTTTCTTCCATATCAACCACCATTCCCCGCCTTAAACCGTTTGAAACAGCATTTCCCACACCCAAAATCTCGGCTCCTAAAGTATCGCGGTCTACTTTTGCGATTACTACTTTAACCTGTGAGTTTCCTATATCAATTCCTGATATCAAATATGGACGCATTTATATCTTACTTAAAATTTTATTCTCCAGTTGAAACATTTTTTTCTTACCATTAACGGATTTCTCGTGGTCATAGCCCAACAAATGCAAAAATCCATGCACCGTCAGCCATGATAATTCTTTTTCCAAACTAATCTTCTGTCTTTCTGATTCTTTAACCGCAAAAGGCAGACAAATGAATATGTCTCCTAATGGAAGTATACCATATTTTTTAAATCCCGCTTCTTCTAATGGAAAAGACAATACATCAGTAACCTCTTTTTTATTTCTATACTTATTGTTGAGCTCTTTAATCTTAGCTTCTCCCACTAAATTCACGCTTAACTCAATATTTTTATCTTTCATCTCAAGCTCTTTAATTCCTACGTCCAAAACCGCCCTAAAAAACTTCTCTCCGGGAGATTTTTGTGTTGTATAATTTTTGAAAACAAGGTCTAACATTATCTTTAGAAATATCAATGATTTTATCATAAAAAAACAAAGACCACCACTTTGTTTCAATAGTACCTTACAACCTCTATGCATACGGAGGGAGACGCCTTTTTAAAAATCTATCCCGACGACAACGTGTCGGGACCCCGTACCGAAGCGTCGGGGCTAATTTTGTAAAAAGTGTCTCCCTCCGCTGGTTGTTTTGGCAACTAATGACGATTGGCAATTGAAGTTCAAAGTATCAAGAAATCGTGTTACAAAAAAGCACCGCATAGGTGCTGATATAATTTCTATCTAAAACGAAGAGGGTTTTCTCTTGCTTTTTCTGCAAGGCCAGCTAATCCGCCATGAGAAGAAAGATCATACGGAGAAGGCCCATCAGGAGATCTAAATGAGTTGGCTCTCTTGGATCGAGAACGATTCGCACGTTCTCTTTGGCGCTTTCTCATAATACTGGCAGAAGCATTCAAATCATAAGGACTAGGACTATTCATGTTTCCCCCTTAATTTGTTAGTTATTTGTGCTGTGTGTAGAATAACAAAATAAATTAATTTTAGCAAAATTAATCGAGTTACACGCTAAATTAATTTGAACCTCTCTTGTCAATTGCCACCTATCAACTAAGCAACCGGCGGAGGTAGCGTGCTTTTATGAAATCAGCCCCGACGTTTCAGTCGGAGCCCCGACACGTTGTCGTCGGGATAGATTTCAGAAAAGTGCGCTACGCAGCATGCATAGAAGTTGTGTCAGCTACTTTGATAATTCTTCTTTCACCAGCCGGCTGACGACTTGCCCGTCTGCTTTGCCTTTGACCTTAGCCATTACTGCTCCAATCAATTTTCCCATTTCTTTTATCTCTTTAATTCCTGTTTCGGCAACAGCTTTTTTAATTTCTGCCCTGACTTGGTCTTCTGACATTTGTTCGGGCATATAAGCCATCAACATTTCAGCTTCTTTTTTTTCTCCTTCAGCAAGCTCGGGTCGTCCCCCTTTTTCAAATTGTTCCATGGCGTCTTTTCTTTTCTTTATCTCAGATGAAATAACTGCCACCACATCATCATCACTAAGCTCGTCTCTTTTTTCAATTTCTTTGTTTTTTATGGACGATAAAACCATGCCTAAAACCATCCGTTTTTTGCTGTCTCCGGATTTCAAAGCATCTTTTACGTCTTGTTGAATTTTTTCTTTTAACATAAAGTTATACTACATTAAATTTCAATCTCTGCCAATCCGCTCAACCATATTATTTCTTTTTCCAATTCATATCCGCTGCCATGGCTGAATACTCCCAGATACGAATTCAGAGAATGCCTAAATGATTCTTGAGAAATTAAATCGCTATCAGATTCTTCCCGCTTAGCAATAATTTTATTGATAATCCTTTTTCTGGTTTTTGTTCTTATGACACGGTAGTGCGGTAAAACAATATATCCGAGAAAATCTATCCCCTGCCTGTGCTTTCTTAATATAATCTTATCATCATGTAAAGATAGCTTCAGTTTTTCCCTTAAAAAATCACTTATCTTACCAACCAACCTAGATAAATCTTCCTCATCGTCTCCTAAAATTATAAAGTCGTCGCAATATCTTAAATAGTATTTTGTTTTTAGTTGGTGTTTTAGATATTGATCTAATTCATTCAAATATATATTCGCAAATAATTGACTAGTCACATTTCCTAATGGCAATCCCCTGCCCTGTTCTTTAGAAAAACTGTCCAAAATTATAGAGATCAACTTGACGGAATTGTTGTCTTTAATTTTTCTTTTTATAATCCCGAGTAGTATTTCTTTGTCAACCGAATCGAAAAACTTTCGGATATCGCATTTCAGAGCATAGATTGTTCTGCGGTTATTCCCGCTCAACTTGGCAACAAATTTTTCCAGCCGGTTAACTGCAAGGTGGGTCCCGCCTCCCAATCGGCATGAGTAAGAATCGTAAATAAAATTCTTATCAAAGATTGAGTACAAGACCCTAAAAACAGCGTGGTGGAAAAGCCTGTCGCGAACCGAGGCCTTATGTATGTGTCTTAATTTGGGGTCTCTGACATAAAAAGCAAGATATGCTCCGTGTTTGTATCTGTCATTTTTCAGGTCGTTGTATAGTTGAAAAATATTTTCTTCCAGGTTAAACTCAAATTCCTGGATGTCCAATTTGCCCGTTTTTCCTTTCTTAAACTCTTTCCACGCTGAAAACAGATTATCTAAGCTAATTATTTTTTCAAAAATGTTATGACCATTAACCCTCCCCCCCCAGCAGGTTATTATTTTCTCCAATCGGCTTTGTGATATTTACAAACTGTTTCATGAGTATCTGAAAGTGTTTCCGAAGGAAGAAAAATTCTCTCTCGGTATTAAAATAGAATCTATCATATTAGAAATACTCGGCTACACGATCTCCGCTTCTTATAAACCTAAGCATAATAAAAAAGAACTGCTTATCAAAGCAAGCGATAGCACCGACCTCCTAAAAATACTGATTCGACTGGCCTACGAAACAGAATCCTTAAATAAGCAAAAATATTTAGTTCTTGAGGAAAAAATTATTGAGGCCGGTAAAATGATCGGCGGTTGGTTAAGGTCAACAATTTAGAAAAGGCGCTTTTCCAGCACCTTTTCTGTTGATATGACGATACTACCAGAGGACGAGCAGCGATGTTGCTGTTGCGATTGTCGTGCCAGTTGTAGTTGACGTTGGCAAGACCGCCGTTGTCACGGTTACCGCCGTAAAGACGGTTGGAGTCCTCAAAGTTGTTTCGAGCCATCCATATCGTCAAAAATCGATTGCTCAATTTTCTGAAATCCGCATTCCGCGGATAGTTTTTTAGTCGGCACAGAACTTTATTAGAAGCCCTGACCCGTTCCAGCTCAAAACAAGGAGTTTCGTTTCGTATTGAGTAACGCGAGGATAAACCTTAATCTATCCTTCATTTGCCCTACCCAACCATATTTTAGACAAATTTTAAAAATTAAAAAAGGCCTTGGCCCCGCCGAGCAAAACTCGACGAGACCAAGGACCAAATTCCAGCAGACCAAAAGCCTACCGGATGAAACTCACCAGAGGACGAGCAGCGACGTCCCTGCCGCGAAAGACGCGCCAGTCGTAGACGACGCCGGCAAGACCGCCGCCGTCACGGCCACCGCCGCAAAGACGGCCGGAGACCCCAAAGCGGTCTTCAAACCACTCCCAGGCGTTGAACTTCCCGCGATTAGAATCGTAGAGATTCCCGATCGCGTTGAATTCAATTGTCCGCTCCAGACGCATCTGCGCCCGAGTAACTCCGAGCTTGCTGGCGACATGAGCCAGAACAACATCCTGCCACTCATCGGGAGTGATAGAGAAGCGAGAACCGTCCGGCGTGTTGCTGTGACGACCGACGAGCTTCTTCTGACGCAGGTCAGCGATGATCGGCGCCAGAGGGTCGTTCACGAAGACCTGGCTCCCGTCGGTGTAGTCCGCACTGACCGTGAAGTCAACAAGGCACCAACAGCCACGAAGCAGGGTGGGTGGAAGATCGGGATAGATCGGCTTTATCTTGCCGTCGCCGACCCGCTCGTAGAACCACCTCGCCGGCTTCGTCCAGTTTTTCAAGGGACGATTCGCACCGATATCCTCTCGAGGGAGAAACACCGGCTTGAAGTTGAACGTCGCCCAGTGGGCGAGATTCTCTTCCGTGAACTCCGGCGTAAGTGGGTCAATGATGATCCTCTTCTTGAAGACGGTCGAAAGCTTCCGCTCCATCTTGGCCGCGAACTTTTCGATCTCTCGCTTCGCATCCTTGGCCAAGACCGCGAACGGTGTTGGGTCCATGTTCGCAAACCGTTTGATGTGATCGTCAGTGATCACACCCCCTTGGTACTTCTCAATGATGCTCTTCACCGCGCCAAGGATGTCCCCTGGCACGCTACCAACCAGAATCTTGCTCATGGTCAGTTCTCCTTGATTTCAAAGGGCTGAATTACCCTTCGGAGGCCTAAGGCCTCACTGTCCTTTAATTGTACCATTTTAAAACCGGAAAGTCAACATCAAAAATCGGCCTTTGAGGCCGATTTTATTTTAGTCAGAAAAAGTTTGAACTTCTATTGCCAACTGCCATCTAACAACCTAAATAACCAGCGGAGGCAGACACTTTTTTAAAATTAGCAAACTTTTAAAAAAGTGTCTGCCTCCGTACGCATAGAGGTTGTGTCAGTTGTTATATTACAAATCTAACTTCTGTTTCATCTTTCTCTTCTCTTCATCAAAAGTATCCTCATCATATTTGCCTAATTTTTCCAATTTTCTTCTTAATTCGTTCAAATGCAGTCCCATAATAGCCGCGTTCTTTTCTTTCCTGTCGGTTTGTTTCTTTTCCCTGTGTTGTGACTTTTTAGCTTTAATCAAAACTCCGCTTTGCTGAACAAAACGGTTAAAACGCCTCAACAAACTTCCTACGCTTTCGTTTGGTTTTCTTTTTACTTCAACCATAAATAGCCTCCTTTCAATAGAGAGAGTATACCAAAGTCTTATGATTTTTCAAGTATGCTTATTTTACGATTTTAGGGCCGAGAGGTTTACCGCCGAGGAGATGAATATGAAAATGAGAAACCAGTTTACCTCCATGCTCGCCTTCATTGACCACCAAACGGTATCCCTTTTCTCCTAAGCCTTGCTTATGGGCGATCTTGTCGGCAAGCAGAAATGCTTTACCAAGAAGCTCAGCTCTACTAGCAAAATCCTCTGTGCTTAGAAAGTGGTCTGTGGGAATTATTAATAAATGAACCGGCGCTTGAGGATGAATGTCTTTTATAACTATAAAACTATCGTCCTCGTATATTTTGTCCGATGGTAATTCACCTTTGATAATCTTGCAGAAAATATCCGTAATCATGCTTTAAGACGCTTCTTGACCTCATCAACTATTTTTTCCAAAGGAATTGTTTCCTGAATTCCCGTGTCCATTTCCCTTAAAATTATCGTATCGTCCAGTGCTTCCTTCTGTCCGAATATCAGAGCGAATTTAACATCCAATCTGTTGGCAATTCTCAATTGTGATTTGATACTGTCCCTGCCCAAAGAAGATTTGGCTTCTATGCCGGCTTTCCTGAAAGATTCAAAAAGTGGAATACTTTTTCTTTTGGCTGCCTCGCCCAGCTGAACCAAGAAAACTTTGGGCTTAGGTTTTATCTCCGGGACAGAAACATTCTTTTCTTTAAGTTCAAGAATTATTCTTTCTACCCCCAAAGCCCATCCGGCGGCCGGAGTTTTTGAACCGCCCAAAAGTTCCACTAGTTTATCGTAGCGTCCGCCGGCAGAAAGGGTTGATTGAGCGCCGATTCCGCCAGCTGGCGGATCCTCCGGAAGAATTTCAAATACGGTCCTTGTGTAATAATCCAATCCTCTGACCAAGTGCGGATTTAATATATACGGCACTTTAGCTTCGTCTAAAAATTCCAAAACATGCTTGAAGTGGGCATGGCATTCTTCATCCAAAAAATCAACAAACTGCGGGGCTTCTTTGGCAAGTTCCTTGCATTCCTCTTCTTTGCAATCAAGCAACCGTAAAATGTTTTCTTTAAATCTGACCTTGCAGTTAGCGCAGGTTTTCTTGAGACGGTTTTTATAATAATCCTTAAGGGCTTTAAGGTACGCCGGACGGCAACTCTGGTCCCCAATGCTGTTTATGTGAACGTTGTATCCTTTCAATCCTAAACTCTCAATAAATTTATAAGATAAGAATATCAATTCCGCATCCACCGCCTCAGAACTGTCGCCTATTGTTTCTACTCCTAATTGAAAGAATTGCCGATATCGTCCCTTTTGCGGCTGATCATGTCTGAACATGGGACTGATGTAGTAAAGCTTGACCGGATGAGGTTTAACATTCATTCCGTTCTCAAGATATGCCCGGACAACAGGCGCTGTTCCTTCGGGTCTTAAGGTCAAACTATCGCCTCCTTTGGTTTTTAAAGTGTACATTTCTTTCTGAACAATATCGGTGGATTCACCCACGGCCCGAAGAAATAAGTCAGTAGATTCTAAAATCGGAGTTTCAATCCTTTCAAAACCATAAAACTCCAGCAGATTTTCTGCTTTTTTTGTAATATAGCGCCAATACTTCTGGTCTTCGGGAAGTATCTCCTGCATTCCCTTAGGTGCTTGTATACTTCTTTCTTTTCTAGATTTTGGCATATTAATAACTTACCGATGGTACTTTAAAGTTTTTTGTAATTGGCCACGGCCGCAGAAATGCCTTGCCGGTTATAAATGTTTTATTAACAGGGCCCCAGCGCCTGGAATCGGAACTTTGAAGACGGTTATCACCCAAAACAAAGTATTCGTTGTCGTCCAGTTTAATGACGGAATTGCCAAGAGTTTTTTGTTCGGGAGCCAAATAGCTTTCGTCCAGAACAAAACCTTCCGGCTTATCTTTATTGTAAATTGTAACCGTGTTGTCTTTTATCGCCACAGTTTCGTCCGGAAGCCCGATTATCCGTTTTATAAAAAATTGCGACGGGTCCAAAGGATATCTGAAAATAATCACGTCGCCCCGCGATGGCGCAGAGAAACGATAGCTTATCTCATTTACCAAAAGATAATCTCCATCTTCAAAATTAGGCTCCATAGAAGCCCCTTTTACGAAAAACGGCTGAACCAGATAATACCTGATTGGGAGAATGATAGCAAGCGAAATAACGACGACCTTAATTGTCTCCCAGACAAAGGCAAGAACCTCTGATTTTACTTTCGGGATTTGTGGAATTTGTGTCTCTTCTTCAGTCATTGCTGTATTTTATACTATTTTTTTGGTGAGTTCAACCTTAACAGCACATTCAGCCTGCTGGCTTCAGTACTTCCTCGCTCAACGCTCAGTCGCTGACACAACCTCTACGCGTATGGAGGGAGACGCCTTTTTAAAAATTTACTAATTTTGTAAAAAGTGTCTCCCTCCACTGGTTGTTTCGGTATGAAGTGACGATTGGCAATAAAGATTCAAATTTTATTTAAATAAAAAAGCGGCTTCGTGAGCCGCGGGCAATACTTTATGTTTTTAATATTGTATTGCCATCAAACGTAACTTCGATCCAACTATACCAGCCAGAGTCTGCTCCAGATCCAGATTCTTCACTGGCAACAAAACGATGTGAGGTACCCCTATTCAAATCTTTTAGGGTCAAAGTTAGTGTTTCGCCAGTCTTGTTAACATCTAAAACTTCAAACTTCCTTCCGACAAGGTCATGAGCATTCATCGCAAATTCCTGTCTTTAAAAATTCTTTAATAATCTTAGACCAAAACTTTCTTATTTACAAGCATTTGAACCTCTATTGCTAATTGTTATTTACTACCCAATCAACCGGCGGAGGGTGTGCCCTTTTATAAAATTAGCAAGATTTTAGAAAAGGGGCACCCCGCAGTCATGCATAGAGGTTGTGGGTGCTATTCAGATGGACTGGAGTGGTCATTGAAAATTATTTAGATTAATCTATACTAACAACATGACAAAGCTAATCATTGGGCTTGGGAATCCGGACGAGGAGTATCAGAATACCCGCCACAACGTGGGTTTTATGTTTTTGGATTATCTTGCCAAAAAGATTGACGCAAATGATTTTGAAGAAGACAAGAAATCAAATGCCCTGACATCCAAATCTAAAATTGATAAAACAACAGTTATCTTGGCAAAGCCCCTATGCTATGTAAACAAATCGGGCGAAGTCGTATCCAAACTGGCTAAATTCTATAAAGCAAAACCGGCAGATGTAGTTATCGTTCAAGATGATCTTGATATAGAATTTGGTTCATTCAAAAATTCATTTGAGAAAAATTCAGGAGGACATAAGGGTGTTGAGTCAATCATTAGAGCCATTAAAACAAATAAATTCTACCGCCTGCGCATCGGAACTTCAGTCAGAGCACTGGAAAAGGCCCGTGAACAATCAGATAAAAAACGGGACGCATTCGTGATGGATTTTGTTTTATCTAAGTTTTCTCCAAAAGATCACGATGTGATTAAAAAAATGTTTCCTGATATATACGAACGGTTACTACAGATTCTCTAAATATTATAAATTCTTTAAATCAAAAACCCCGCCATAGCGGGGTTTTTGATAATGTAAGAAACTACTCTTCTATTCTCCTTCTTAAATCGCCAATCATTTGCTCGGCGTGCTTTACTCCTCCAAGACCAAAAGCTAAGCCCATGGCCAAGGCGCCTGCCGCTATCAAACCCGTGATAACGATTTTGATAATATCTCCGGCAACCTGCAACTGAGCCAAAGCTACCAACAAAGAAAATACAAACACGGCCCACTTGGTTAAAGCTCCCAAAAAGTTAGCCGACATAAGTCCGGCTGCTTTTACGGAGGCCTTTACTAATCCCTCCGAGAATTTAGCCACCAAGATACCGATCAAAAGAATTACAGCTGCAACAATTACATTCGGAAGATAAAATACAACAGTTCTCAAAAACTCGGAAACCTGTACCAATCCCAGAATGTTTGTCGCCGCCATCAGGAACACCACCACAAAGAACCATTTTACCAATTCGTAAAATAGCATCGGGGTGTCCAGTTTAAAACCGCTTCTTTCCCAAGCTTGCCTAAAACCAACCTTGCCCAAAGCATTATCTACGTGCAATATTTTAACGACATGATAAGCTAATTTTCCAAGCAATTCGGCGATAAGCCAACCAACCAAAAATACAACAACTGCCGCGATAAATTGCGGCAAAAAAAGCGCTACCCCTCCCCAAAGGGTCATCAATGAATTTCTAACAATATCTGATGCTGCTACTACTTCAAACATAACAACACCTCCCTTCTCCGCCAGAGGCGGATCCGCCTTCGGCGGACAAAATCTCTATTATTTTCACCCATAAAGTATACCATTTTGGTGTTTGGAAGAGCATTTT